>Ga0187853_10000312_pt1 | contig 53739 bp, 42 predicted proteins | sample June2016WEW_6_10_2_FD_132417 | JGI IMG/M metagenome (GOLD analysis project Ga0187853, IMG submission 132417) | Peatland microbial communities from SPRUCE experiment site at the Marcell Experimental Forest, Minnesota, USA - June2016WEW_6_100 | ecosystem: Environmental > Terrestrial > Soil >... | reverse complement strand
CGCATCATAAATCCAGTTGTCATCCTGAGCGACGTTTGGCCGGCTTTTGGGCCAAACGGAGTCGAAGGATCTGCGGTTGTTCTTCGCTCATTTTGTCGCGAAATTCGGGGACACCACACTAGCCGGAGATACAAGAACCCGGCTAGGATGGGGCACCGCCGTTTTTGCTGGCAATGGCAGCGCTCGTATTGCTTGCGGGATGCCATTCGGCGCCGCGCGACCGGGAACCGTCGTGTTTCTGATTCAGAGCTCGCCGGCGAGCCGACTACGACGCGGCGCAGCAGATTCTGGCTTGCGATTTGCCCGCCTTCAATCTCTGGTATCTGGACACGCTGGTGGCGCACAACCGGCGGCTGACCAATGTAGTGCCTTCGCCTTCAGGCAGTTATACCTTTTTGGAAACGGCGGACCTCAAGCAGGACTGATTCGGTACCGGCCGGATGCAACATCTGCGCGCGTCCGAACCTTTTTCCACGCGCCCCTCTGCTACCATAAAGATGATTGAGTCCCTGCGGCCGGACGTTTTTGCGTGAACACACAGGCGGCCGAACCAACTCAAAAGGAGAATTTTTATGCCTCTCGTTTCAATGCGGCAGCTCCTCGATGAAGCTGCCAAGGGCGGATACGGCGTGGGCGCATTCAACGTCAACGACATGGAACAGATTCAGGCCATCATGATGGCGGCCAAGCAGACCAAGTCGCCGGTGATCGTGCAGGCGAGCCGCGGCGCGCGGGCATTTGCCGAGGACCTTTACTTATTCAAGTTGATTCAGGCGGCGGCGGAGCTGAATCCCGACATTCCCATCGCCATGCACCAGGATCACGGCAACAGCTTTGAGACCTGCAAGAGCGCCATCGCTCTGGGCTACACCAGCGTGATGATGGACGGCTCGCTTCTGGAGGACGGCAAGACGCCGTCGACGTTCGAGCAAAATGTGGACGTGACACGGCGCGTGGTGGATTACGCGCACGAGCGCGGGGTGACGGTGGAGGGCGAGATCGGCGTGCTGGGCGGAATCGAAGATGGACACGGCGCGGGCGGCACGGGCCTCGAGCATGTCACCGATCCCGATCAGGCGGTGGAGTTTGCCGAGCGCACCGGCGTGGATGCGCTGGCCATCGCTATCGGCACCAGCCACGGCGCATACAAGTTCTCAAAGAAGCCAGACGGCAGCGTGCTCAAAATGGACATCCTCATCGCGATTCACAAGCGGCTGCCCCATACGCACCTTGTGATGCACGGCAGTTCTTCGGTACCCAAGGACCTGCAGGACATCATCAACGAATACGGCGGCAAGCTGAAGCCCACGTGGGGCGTGCCCGTTGAAGAAATTCAGCTCGGCATTCGCAATGGCGTGCGCAAGGTCAACGTAGACACCGACAACCGGCTGGCCATGACTGGCGCGATTCGCAAGGTGCTGTGGGAGACTCCGGAAAAGTTCGATCCACGTGACTACCTGAAACCGGCCCGCGAGGCGATGGCGAAGGTGGTGGCGCAGCGCATGACTCAGTTCGGGCAGGCCGGGCACGCGGGCGACTACGCGCCGATTCCGATCGGCGAGATTGCGAAGGGCTACGCCAACGGCACGCTCGATCCGCGGCCTTCTCTGGCAGCCAGGTAGCTCTACGGCGGTTCTCCTGCAACTATGAGCCATTTCGGGCAGAATTCAAGGTGGCTTTTTCTTGGTGAAAAAGCCACTTAGCGATTGTGCCTTGGTCTACACCTGCAGTAGACCCGCTATGGCCGTCGCGCGGGCAAGAAACAAATGCGCCACTCGGCAGCCTCGGGTGGCGCATTTTTGTGCGCATAGGTTCAATGTCGAGCGGTTTGCGGGTGAATTTCCGCATGGAACCGCGTTCGATTTGGATATGGAAGGTCCGCCAACGACGCACTTCTTACGGCGGTTCTCCTGCAACTATGAGCCATTTCAGACTGAATTCAAGGTGGCTTTTTCTTGATGAAAAAGCCACTTAGCGATTGTGCCTTGGCCTACTCCTGCAGGAGACCCGCGATAGCACGCCGGCACACAAACGCGCGAATTCACGCTACCTCTGTGGAGATTTGTGCAGCGGGCTCGCCGGGCTGGGCGATCGATTCGCATGTTTGCATCAGAAGCCAATAGTGGAAGCCATCCACAATGGCCATCAACGCGGCCTGGTTCAGGTCGCTGCTCACGCCCGCGGTGATCCACGGTTCATGGCCTTCGGCATGAAAACTCACGGTAACGCGCACATGCGCGGCCGAATCGTGCGCGGACACGTCGAGCGCGGCCACCGTGAAGGTTCCCAGGTGCATCTGCGATAACACCGGGTACGGTTTTTCCAGTTTGAGGCGCAGCGCCTTGGTCAGCGAGTCGACGGGGCCGGCGCCATCGGCGCGTGTAGTGGCCACCTTCTCGCCGCCCAGCAGCAGCGTCATGAAGGCGATGGCGTAGTGGTCGCCGACATCGTCGCATTCGTCGAAGACGCGCCAGCTCTTCACGGCGAACCAGTTGGGCAGCGTTCCCAGCGTCCTCATGCAAGCGAGCCGGAACGAGGTCTCGCTCGCCGTGTAACCGCCGCCTTCGATCATGGCCTGATTGGCGTCCATCAACGCCTGTGCCTGCACCGAATTGAGCGGAACGCCAAGCGACTCGGAGAGCAGCATGATATTGGCCCTGCCCGACTGCGCGTTCACGCCGATGGTCGGACTGGCGCCCACGCGCGCCGGGTCGCACCACAGGTATGCGCCGGGGTTCTTGCGCTCGCTGGAGCCGTGCATGCCGGCCCATGTGCCGAATGCTCCGGCGCCGACGATCGGTGTGCTGTGCGGCGCCTCCAGCCCGAACGCGGCATACGTCGAGTGCGCCAGGCCGGTCAGGCCCCGCAACGCATCCGGCGAAACAAACTCCACTTCGCCGCGAAGCTGCATCGCGCCAATCACGGTGGTCAGGTTCACGTTGCCGCAGCGCTCGCCGGTTCCGATCAGCGTGCCCTGCACGTGCGTAGCGCCTGCCAGAATGGCGGCCCGCGTGTTGGCGATGCCCAGGCCGCGATCGGTGTGTCCGTGAAAGCCAAATCGCGCGCCAGGAAAATCGCGCGTGAGCCCGGCGATGACTTGCGAAACTTCCTCCGGGCTCGATCCGCCGGTCGTATCGCAGACAACGATGCGGCTCACCTTCTGCCGGACGCACTGCTCGGTCAATTTCCAGAAGTACTCGAGGCTGCGTTTGCCGAAATCCGCATCGCAAGGGTTGCCATTTTCGCGACGGCCGCAGTTGGCGTCCAGCGCGTGTTCGAGATCGACGAGAACTTCGAGCCCGTGCGATTGCAGGCACTCGACGGTCTCGCGCGTCATGAGCAGATTTTCTTCGGGGGTCGTTTCCAGCGACCGCTCCACATCGAGCAGCCGTGACTTGACAACGACCACCGCTGTGGGAATGCGATGCTTGTGGCGGAGGATAAACTTCACGTCGGGCCACTCCTCAACCTTGGCGCCGCGCCCACGTGTACGCCCGAACAGCGCCAGCTTCATCGCGCCGGTATCGACGGAGTCGAGCGCGGCGGTCAGATCGGCAACGAATTGGTTGGCGCCGGCAAACCCGATCTCGGCGTAGTGCACGCCGAACCCCGCCATCCGCTGCAATAGTACGACGGCGTTGGGCACGGAGATTTCGAGTTCAGGCTGCTGCAAACCATCGCGCAGGCTGGTATCGAAGAGTTCGACTTTTCCGATCGTATTTTTCATCCTCTGTTGCCGCGCTCTACTGGAAAATTTCCCTGGGACCAGGCCAACCGGCACGCTCACTCCTATTGTTTCATCATATCCCGGTCACGGCTTCACAGGCTGCTGCATGCGAATGGATATCGGATCTGTCATTGCCGTTCCCTGCTTCCCGTCGTTCTCACACCGTCTGCGCGGCTGAGGGCTCGGGCGAAGGCGGCGCGAGGAAGCCCGTTTCCTGATCCTTGTACTGCAACTGATAGAGCTTCCAGTAGAGGCCACGATGCGCCAACAGCTCCTGGTGCGAGCCCATCTCGCGCAACTGGCCCTTGTGCATGACGAGAATGGTGTCGGCGCGCTGCACAGTAGAAAGCCGGTGGGCAATCAGCACGCTGGTGCGGCCCTCGACCATACGCTCCAGCGCGGAGCGGATGCGCAGTTCGGTGTCGGTATCGACGCTGGAAGTGGCTTCGTCGAGGATGAGGATGCGCGGATTGCAGGCCAACGCGCGGGCAAAGTTGATGAGTTGCTTTTGCCCCGTGGAAAGCGAGCTTCCGCGCTCGCGCACGGGCTCTTCAAAGCCCCGCGGGAGGCTCTCGATAAAGTCGAGCACGTTTACGTCACGCGCCGCGCGGCGCAACGTCTCGCCGGCGATGTGCTCGTTGCCGAAGCGAACGTTTTCGCCAATGGTGCCGGAAAAGAGGAACGGATCCTGCAGAACCACCGCGAAGTGCTGGCGCAGCGCGCGGAGATCGTGATCGCGCAGGTCAATTCCGTCCAATAAAATGCGCCCGGCGGTGACCTCGTAGAAGCGCATCATCAGGCTGGTGAGCGTGGTTTTGCCCGCGCCGGTGTGCCCGACGATGGCGACCGTCTGCCCCGGCTCGATGGTGAACGAAACATCCTTGAGAATCCACTCGATGCCGTCAATTGCGGCGAGGGCGGCGGCGTCTGGCACACTCCCCGCCGGCGGCGTGAACGCCGCCGGTACAGCCGGCCTGGAGACCGGCGCTACATGGCTTAAGTGTGCGGCGACCGCTGTTTTTTGCGCTTCGGTCAGTTTCTGATAGGTGAACCAAACGTGATCGAATTCAATTCGATTCGATCCGTCGCCAAGAACAGGATGCGCGGGGCTCACGATCTCCGGCGCTGAGTCCAACAGCTTGAAGATGCGCTCGCAGGCGGCCATTGCAGCCTGGAGAATGTTGTACTTGTCGCTCAGGTCCTGGATGGGCCGCCAGAAGCGCAGCGAGAACTGCGTGAACATGATCAGAACGCCGATGGTCACCGTCGGCGGCAGATGCAGCACGCCGAATCCGCCGCGCCAGACGACGAGAGCGATGGCGACGGAGGAGAGGAAGTCCACTGCCGGGTAATAGAGCGCGTAGGCAAAGATGGTGTCGATGAAGGCGACCATGTGCTGCCGGTTCACCGCCTCGAAGTCCTTGTAGGCGCGATCCTCGCGGTTGAAGAGCTGCACCACGCTCATGCCCGAAATGTGCTCCTGCGTGAAGCTGTTGATCCGGGCGATGGCGGTGCGCACGCGGCGGTAGCTCTCGCGCACATGGTCGCGGAAGATCCGCGTCACGACGAGGATCAGCGGCAGGACGGAGAATGCCAGCAGCGCCAGCCACCAACTGATGGCCAGCATCACGGCGGCCATGATCGACAGCATGAAGATGTCGTTGACGATGGACAGGATGCCGTCGGTGAACATGTCGTTGATGGCGTCCACGTCCGAGGTCAGGCGCGTGACCAGCCGGCCGACGGGATGAGTGTCGAAGAATCCCACGTGCATGCGCTGCATGTGACGGAAGATGTCGCGGCGCAGGTCGAACATGATCTTCTGGCCGGTCCACTGCATCAGGTAGACCTGTACGACCTCGAAAAGGTAGGCCGAAATCAGCACGGCCAGGTAGATGACAGCCAGCCGGGTGACGCCTGGCACGGCGCCAGAGGGAAGCACGTGCGCGAGAGGACTGCTGTTGGCGACCCAGTGAGACACCGCGTTGGCGGGGTCCTTCGCACTGGCTTCCGGAGCCAGATAGCGGTCGACGGCCACCATCACCAGAATCGGGCCGGTCACGTCGCAGAGCGATTTGAGGCAAACCGCCAGCGAAGAGAGGCCCGCCTGCAACCAGTAGGGACGGACGTAGCGGCTTAGCCGCCGCATCAGCCGCGAGTCGTAGACCTTGCCGATCGGGTCTTCTTCGGGCTTTCGCATTGGCCCCTCAGCGCCGGATTCCTGGGTTTGTTTGTCGTCTTTTTCCGCCATCGGCCGGGTGGGGTATGCGTCCTTCTTCATTGTACGGGGACGAGGGCGCCAAGGTGCAAAGAGGGGGAGCCGTTGCGCTTCGCGCGAAAGGAACTTGCGGGAGAGCCCTATCCGCCAGGCGCCGCTTTTGGGGGCGCAGGCTTGGTTTCCGCCTTCGGCTTGGGTACGGGCCGCGAGACCCCCATGCTCAACAGCAAATAGCCAAATCCTTTGCGCAGCAAGTCAGCGAGGCTCATGATCGCACTTCCCTTCCGTTGCGCAGCCGGTGCTACCGTCGCACCGCTAACTCTCACTTTGACTTCATTGCAGCCGTGTCCTGCGCTGCTTCCGCGGGCTGCTCGCCGCGTACCAACTGCAGCGCCGCAGGGGGCAGCGGCTTATCGGCATTGGCCAGCAGCAGGCTCACCTGCCAGATTTGGGTCTCGCTCAGTATGTCTTTGAACGCCGGCATGCCCGTCAGGCGGATGCCGTTGGCCACCTTCCAGAACGTCTCGCCGGGCGGGTCGTCGCTCACCCCCACCACGCTGCTGTTCACATGTTTTTCCCAAAGCGGCGGAGCGGCCGGGTACATGTGCGCCGCAAAGGCCGAGGGTTTGCCGTGAAAGCCATGACATGCGGCGCACCGGTCGCGGTAAATCTGCGCGCCTGCGACAAGATTCTTCTCGTCCGCCTGGATCACAGCGCTACCCGGCATCTCGCGCCCAATCCGCACACTCAAAGGAATATGCGTGATCCACCGCTCAAGCGGCAGCGGAGGATCGGCCACGGCTACCGGCGGGTGTCCCAAGCTAAACCATGCCAGCAACGCAACCGGAACCAGGGCCAACCCGAGAATGACTCCAAAGGCAATGCGAACCACCGTTTTCGCCCCCCATCGCTTTCATCGTATCTTGTTCCGGCGTTGCCGGTGATTTTCGTTCTGGATTTGCAGATTATTTCGGTAATTTACGCAACCATGTTGCCAGGCCGTCCATCCGGAATCGTCATTGGCGGGGCGGCGCCGGCCAGCGCCGACGGGCGTCTAATCTCCGTGCATCCATTCGCCAGCCTCAACACAAAGCTCCCCCAAGGTGATTTAATACCTAATGGGGAAGCGCGGCATCGCGCCTGCTCAAAAAACCAGAACCTCAGAGAAGCGGTTCCGCTGCAGCGAGCTTCCTGAGCCGTCAGCGAGTGTGCTTGCACACTTCCGTGGAGGAAATCCGAACCCGATGTTCTCATTTCGCCGTCTTGCTTTTTTGCTGGCGCTCGCGTTGCCGGCACTGCCCGCCGTTCCGGCTCAAAGCTCGAGCAGCTCCTCATCCAACCCGACGCAGGATCAAGGCCAAAGCTCCAGCCAGGCGCAGCAGCCCGGCGGTGAGACGCAGGGCCAGATAACCGTGCAGGCCCGCATCCGGCTCCGCCGCGAGCAGCGCCGCGCCACGGCCATCCATGAAGCCTACGACCACCGCTGGGAATCGTACATGGACACGGGCTACCTGCGCTTCAAGCCCGGCCCCTCGTTGCAGCGCCTCACCTACTATGCCTGGGAAACCGGCCTGACCCGTTTCTCTAACGAACGGCTGGGCTATACGCTGGTCGGCCGCGGCTACTATGGCACTGCCTACGTCGGCTTGAGCCAGTACAGCCAGGGCGCTTTCACCCGGCCCGCCATCAGCCAGTACGACGTACTCTTCGGCCCTGTTTACCACTTCTACTTACAGCCGAAATACTCCATCTCGGGCCGCGCCATGGCAGGCTGGGCGCACGGCAACTTCTCCGGCGACACCAATGGCATTCCGCCGCCGCTCCTGGGCCTTTACCCCGATGCCAACACTTACGCCGCCAGCGTGAGCGTGATCGGCGAGTATAACCTGACTTCCAACATCGCCTTCAAACTGGCGCCCGAGTACTTTTTCACCGGCTTCGGTTCCTCTACGCAGGCCAGCCGCGGCTTCACGGCCGGAATGATCTACCGCTTCGGGAAACAATAGTTCCAACTGGGCCGCAGACGCGGCCCTCATCCCGTGGCACAGCGATGGAGCCGTATAATTAGACGGCTCAAAACCGTGACTGGAGACCGTCGCTAGATGCTGCATTATGGAAAGCTCATCGTCCCCGTCTTGGCCGCGCTGCTCGTCATCTTCCAATCAGGACAATCAACCGCACTCAGCCAGCAGCCTAATGATCTGCGCACTCCGCCCCCGCCGCCCACGCCGCACCTGAACGGCCCCAAAGTCTATGGCGTGCACCCCGGCCATCCCTTCCTCTACCGAATTCCCTGCACCGGAAACCGGCCTATGACCTTCTCTGTCAGGAGTCTGCCCGCCTCGCTAAAGTTCGACCGGCACACCGGAATCATCTCCGGTACGGCGCCAGACAAGCCTGGCGAGTATGTCGTCACCCTCGGCGTATCCAACGCTCTCGGCAAAGACACCCGCCCGCTGAAGATCGTGGTCGGCGATACCATCGGCCTTACACCGCAGATGGGCTGGAACGATTGGTACAGCTACTATGAGCATATCTCCGACAGTGACGTCCGCAGTGCTGCGGCCGAAATGATCTCCTCCGGCATGGCGAACTTCGGATATCAATTTGTCGACATCGACGACTGCTGGGCCCGCAAGCCCGGCTCAGACGACCCGGCCCTGAAGGGACCAACGCGCGACGCCGAGGGAAACATCCTTCCCAACGCACGCTTCCCCGACATGCCCGCGCTCACCGCCTACATCCACTCCCTCGGCCTCAAGGCCGGCATCTACAGTGGGCCTGGTCCCTTGACCTGCGCCAAATTCGAAGCGTCGTACCAGCATGAAGACTCCGACGCGCACCGCTTCGCCGCATGGGGCTTCGATCTGCTCAAGTACGATTGGTGCTCCTACGGCAGCATCGCGAAAGATATGTCACTCGATGAGCTCGAGAAGCCCTACATCAAAATGAGCGGTATCCTCCGCGGTCTCGATCGCGACGTCGTCTTCAACATGTGCCAGTACGGCATGGGCGACGTGTGGAACTGGGGACGCCAGGCCGGCGGCAACTCCTGGCGCACTACCGGCGACCTCGGACTGGAGCGTGGAGACACCCTGCCAGGCTTCTACAAAATCGGTTTTGCCAACGCCGCGCTCAACTCTCATGCCGGCCCCGGCGGATGGAACGATCCCGACTACATCCTCATTGGATTGGTAGGCGACGCGAACAACCTCGCCGCCCCCGCCCGAGCCACCTCTCTCACCCACGAGGAGCAGTACAGCTACATGTCCATGTGGTCTCTCATGGCCGCGCCGCTCATTTTCTCCGGCGACATGCGCCACCTGGACCCGTTTACGATTAATGTACTCTGCAACTCCGAGGTGATCGATGTCGACCAGGATGCGCTGGGCAAACAAGGTGTTGTGACGCGCAAAACCAGCGAGGAGTTCGTGCTGGAAAAGCCGCTCGAGGACGGTTCGACGGCAGTGGGGCTCTTTAACCTAACCGCTGTACCACGAACGATGACGGCAGATTGGAAGGAACTGGGGTTGCAAGGAACGCAAATCGCGCGTGATGTGTGGCGGCAGCGCGATCTCGGTTCATTTCCCGGCGCGTTTTCGGCCCAAGTCCCGCCTCACGGCGTCATCCTGGTGAGGCTGCGGCATCTTACAGGGGCGTCGTAGACGTTCGGCCGCGGATCGCTATTCACTGCAGGATCGGAATGCCGGCGATGCGCTGCTGCCACTCGGCGGGACCGGTCTGGTGGACGCTCGTACCTTTGGAATCGACGGCCACGGTGACGGGCATGTCCTTCACTTCGAACTCGTAGATGGCTTCCATGCCCAGGTCCTCGAAGGCCACGAGGCGCGAGCCGCGAATGGCCTTCGAGACCAGGTAGGCCGCGCCGCCGATCGCGATCAGATACACAGCGCCGAACTCGCGGATGGCGTCGATCGCTTCCGGCCCGCGCTCGGCCTTACCGATCATGCCGAGCAATCCGGTCTCGGCCAGCATCTGGCGCGTGAACTTGTCCATGCGCGTCGCGGTGGTGGGTCCCGCAGGGCCGACGACCTCGTCGCGCACCGGATCGACCGGGCCCACGTAGTAGATGAAGCGGTTGCGGAGGCCGACGGGCAGTTTTTCGCCGCGGTTGAGCATGTCGCTCATGCGCTTGTGCGCGGCGTCGCGGCCGGTGAGGAGCTTGCCGGTGAGCAGCAGGACTTCGCCCGGCCTCCACGACGCCGCTTCGGCGCGCGTGACCGTGTCGAGGTTCACGCGACGCGCTCCCGACACGTCATAGGTCAGCTTGGGCCAGTCGTCGAGCGAGGGCGGATCGAGAAAGACGGGGCCGGAGCCGTCGAGCACGATGTGCGCGTGGCGGGTGGCGGCGCAGTTGGGGATCATGGCCACAGGCAGATTGGCGGCGTGGGCGGGCGTATCGACCACCTTCACGTCGAGCACGGTGGTCAGGCCGCCCAATCCCTGCGCGCCGATGCCCAGCCGGTTGACCTTGTCGTAAATCTCGACGCGAAGTTTTTCGGCGGTGGTTTTGGGGCCGCGCGCGATGAGCTCCTGAATGTCGATGGGGTCCATAAGGGACTGCTTGGCGAGCAGCATGGCCTTTTCGGCCGTGCCGCCGATGCCGATGCCGAGAATGCCCGGCGGGCACCAGCCGGCGCCCATCGTGGGCACGGTTTTGAGCACCCAGTCGACGACCGAATCGTTGGGATCGAGCATGACGAACTTCGCCTTGGCCTCGGAGCCGCCGCCTTTGGCCGCCACAGTGACTTCTACGGTCGAGCCGCGTACGAGTTCGACAAAGACCGCGGCCGGCGTGTTGTCTTTGGTGTTGGTACGCTTGCCCGCGGGGTCGGCCTGCAGGCTGGCGCGCAGCTTGTTGTCGGGATCGAGGTAGGCGCGGCGGACGCCGGCGTCGATCATCTGCTGCAGGTCGAGGGGCTCTTCGCCGGGGCCGGGTTCGAAGCGCACATCCATACCCAGCTTGACGAAGGCGTTCACGATGCCCGTGTCCTGGCAGATGGGCCGGTGGCCTTCGGCGCACATGCGGCTGTTGATGAGGATCTGCGCCATGGCGTCGCGCGCGGCGGGCGACTGCTCGCGCTCGTAGGCCTGGGCGAGGCTTTTGATGTAGTCCACCGGGTGGTAGTAGCTGATGTATTGCAACGCGCCCGCGACGCTCGATATGAAATCTTCCTGGCGGATGACGGTCATGGAGGCTCCCTGCACACTCTAGGGTATTCGATGCCGCATGGCGTCTCAAAAACAGCAGACATTTTGCCCGGATGCGAAGGGACCAGATGCAAACGAAGGTGGAGGGAATCGATTCGTGAAGCGGCGCACAAGAAAAGCGCGATGAAGCGCCCGGCGGTTACCGGGGGCCTCATCGCAAAGCGAAACAGCGGCTCGGATGCGCGTACACAAACTTGGCCTGTAACTTCGGCGGGACGGGCGGATCGTGTGGGCGCATTGGCGGACTCGATCGCGGCTCTGCCCTTCCGCGGCCGCGCCGCTTGCGCCCCGCCGAAGCCGCTCAGCCGGCGGCGCCGCCGTGGGCTACCGCCGGCGCGCTCAACTGCCGGCGCAGGCTGCCGGCCAGATCGGCGACCACGCGCAGGCGTTCGGCGATGGGGGAGGGGACTTCGCTGCCGGCGAGCGCCAACTGCGAGTGCAGCAGCAGGCCCGCGACCGTAGACTTGAGTTCGGCTTCCATAGCTGCCGAGGCGGCCCGGCGGGCCACTGCCTGCTCGCGCTCCCGGCGGTGGAGCGCCGAGCGAATCTCACGGATAAGGCGCGCCGCTCCCGAGACGGCGAAGTTGATCTGCAGAGGAATGGCGAGGCTGGCGTGCTCGCAGATGCGGTCCGCTGCGGCCGGGTCGCACTCCGCCAAAGTTTCGTCCACCACCACGGCCAGGAATTCGCGCCGCCGCAATGCGGCCAGCGCGGCCTTCCGGCCCTCCGCCACCTCGACCTCCATCCCCAGTTGCGCGCCCACCACATCGGCACAGTTGCGCGCGCCTTCGATTCCGGTCACCAAAAGGATGCTCATCGTTAGCTCCTAGCCTCTAGCTGCTAGCTTCTAGCCGCTAGCTTTTTGCTTCTCGCTTCTGGCGCTTTGCTGGTAACTTCCGGCTTGTTCCTGCTGAGAACGACTCTCGAGAAGGACCTCTACTGCTCGTGGCGGCAAGAAGGAGTTGGAAGCTAGAAGCTAGCTGCTAGAAGCTGTTCTTTACTCTTCGTGCAGCGGGTCGGCGATGCCGTACTCCTTCAACTTGCGGTAGAGCGTCGTCTTGCCGATGCCCAACAGCTTCGCGGCCTGCAGCTTGTCGCCGTTCAGGGTGCGGATGGCGCTTAAGATCGCCTCGCGCTCGAGGTCGGCCAGCGGCTTCACGCCGGGCACGGCAGCGGCCCCGGCCTCCTCGCCGGCGGCGGCGCGCCGTGCGTCGAGGTTCAGCTGGAGGCCCTGTTGCTGCAGTTGCGTAGGCAAATCACCCAATTGGAGCACCGGCCCCGAGCTGAGCGCTGTGGCGCGCTCCAAAGAGTTTTCCAGTTCCCGCACGTTGCCCGGCCAGTCGTGGCGCATCATGGTGCGCAGGGCTTCGTCGGAGAGCGTGAACTTGCGCTCGTGCTCGCGGCTGATGCGGTCAAGGAAGTGCGCGGCAAGGAGCGGAATGTCTTCGCGGCGGTCGCGCAGGGGCGGCAGCCGCAGGTTGACCACGTTGAGCCGGTAGAAAAGGTCCTTGCGGAAGGTGCCCTTTTCGACCATGGAGGCCAGGTCGCGATTGGTGGCGGCCACGATCCGCGCCTTGATGGGCACGCGGTGCGTGGCCCCGACCGGGCGCACTTCCTTCTCCTGCAGCGCGCGCAGGAGCTTGGCCTGCAGGTCGAGCGAGAGCTCGCCGATCTCGTCGAGGAAGACGGTTCCTCCCTCGGCCGAGACCAGCAATCCGTCCTTGGAGCGGTTGGCTCCGGTGAAGGCGCCCTTTACGTAGCCGAAGAGCTCGCTCTCGATGAGCGTGGGCACCAGCGAACCGCAGTCGACGGGCAAAAAGGGCCTCTGTGCGTTGGGACCGTAGGCGTGGATCGTCCGCGCCACCAGCTCCTTGCCCGTACCGCTTTCGCCCAGGATCAGCACAGGGTGCGTGCTTTGCGCCACTTTGGAGAGAATGCGGTAGATCTTTTCCATCTCCGGCGAGCGGCCGATCATCGAGCCCAATCCTTCGGAGAGGCGCAGGCGTTCGCGCAACTGGCGCGCCGCGGTATCGGTCATGTGACTTTGCGCGGCGCGGTCGAGCACCGTGGAGAGCTCGTCCATGGCGAAGGGCTTGGTCAGGTAGTCCGAAGCGCCGCAGCGCATGGCCTCGACAGCCGCGTTCACCGAACCCGTCGCCGTCATGGCGATCACCGACGTATCGGGGTAGAGCAGCTTGACCTCCGAGACCAGCTCCAGGCCCTCGTTCGATCCCGAGGGCAGATTGACCAGCAGAATGTCGGCCGTGCGGCCGCGCAGCAGGCTTCTCGCCTGGCTGAGGCCGCCCGTGCTCTCAACCGCATAGCCCAGGCTGGCGGCGATCTCCGCGCAGGCCGAGCGCACCGCTGTATCCGCGTCCACCACCAGCAGGTGTAACCGTACCGCCGGTTCAGCGAGTTGTGGAATGAACTCCATCGTCGTTGTCTTGAAGACTGTTTCTAGCATTGTATTCGCCTCATGCGCGTCGGAAAAATCGTGAATCGTCAGCTTCTGACTACAAGCCTCCAGCTTTTGCCCTAAACTTTAAACTCTTAGCTATTGGCTTTTAGCTCTTAGCTATTGGTTTCATCTCGCCGATCCCGGCATCAGTTAGCCCAAAGCCGGGAGCAGCGGGCTATGCGTGCGCCTTCCGCACGGGCAACTCGATCTCGAAGCGCGCCCCGCCCTGTTCGCGGTTTTGGGCGGAGACGCGTCCTCCCGCCGCTTCCACGACGGAGCGAGCGATGGCGAGGCCCAGACCGCGATGGCTGAGCGGCCATTCGCCATTGCCCGGCTCGCTCTTGCCGTGCGTGGTGTAACCCGAGGTAAAGATCGCGTCCAGAGCCCCCTCGGGGATTCCGGGGCCGTTGTCCTCGATCGTCAGGGCCAGGCATGCCGCGGCTCCCTGCGCCGCAGGCCTTTCGCGCAGGCCGATATGGATGCGGCCTCCTCCGGGCATGGCTTCCGCCGCGTTCTTCACCAGATTCACCAGCACCCGCGTCAGATCCTCTCCCGTCAAGCGCACCGGCCGTGCGCCCCCATCGGCATCCATGGTGAGTGCAATGGAGGACCCGGCCAGCGCGGCGAGCAGGTTGCGGTTGGCGAGCAGTTCGGCGGCCAGGTTGGCGATCGGCACCGCGGGCAGCATTTCCCAGCGCCGGTTCCGGTCCGCACCGGTTCCGGAGTCCGGCCCCGGAGCCCGGTCCAGAGGCGCGCCGGCGGCTTGATGCGGCTCCATCTCAGGCGCAGCGCCCTTTCCCCGTCCCGTACCCCTGGGGTAAGTAACCGGCGTTGCGGCAGCCAAACCCGCGTGCGCGTCGAGCGCCACGATCTTCTCTACCAGGCAGCGGCTGGCCGCGGCCACCAGCCGCAGTTCGTGGCCGTAATGCATGTAGGGAACCGCCAGAACTCCCGGCTCCTCCAGAAGATCGCAGTAGAGCCCCAGAGCCGTCACCATGTTTCGCGCGTCGTGCGCCACTTCGGAAAGGGTCTCGCCCTCGCCGCGCAGGGTTGCCAGAGTCTCCACCACCGTCTCCACGCGTTTGCGCTCCATGCCCCCCGGCTTGGGCGCCGCTACGGCCCTCCCGCGCTGCTCTATGCCTCTTGCTGCCGCCTGTCCCGTCTGTTGCATAAGCCAGTTCCTTTCTTCAATCGGAGCCGGAAATCCGCGATCGGTGGACAACGATCCGTCATGAACGCGAATCGACGTTCCCTTTCCACGTTCCCCGATCCCACTCCCTTGAGCCCTATTCCCATTCCCGGTTCAATGCTGGGTTTTGTCCTGTTTTCATACACGTTGTGTGCCAAACCAGAACGCATTCCTTAAGTGCTTGATAAGAGAAAGGATGAATGCCACGTTCTGCGGCAACCCGAAGAGCCTTCGGTCCTCCGGTGTCCCAAAATGGAACTGGCGTGCGTTGAAACTCGCAAATAACATATTTATTTTTCAGTTACTTACGCTTTTATTCCCGTTCCTGCACGGGAACTTCCTGCTTTTCCATATCGGAACCCTCCTCCTCACTCCGCCCCACACCAGAGCTCGCTCCCGTACAATCCCTCTATGCATGCAACTTGCGCCTCGCTTCGTCCCGGCGGCCGAGGGCCTGCCCAGCTTCGCCCCCTGAACCTCATTCCCGGCTTTGTCCAGACCGCCGAGGGTTCCGTCCTGGTTTCTCTGGGCAACACCCGGGTGCTCACCTGCGCCACCGTCGAGCAGGGCGTCCCCGGCTGGCTGCGCAACTCAGGCCGCGGCTGGGTCACGGCCGAGTACGCCATGTTGCCCCGCTCCACCGTCACCCGCACCCCGCGCGAGAGCGAGCGCGGCAGGATCGGCGGCCGCACCCACGAGATCCAGCGGCTCATCGGCCGGAGCTTACGCTCGGTGGTCGACATGCAGGCTCTGGGCGAACGGACAGTGATCCTCGATTGCGACGTGATCCAGGCCGACGGCGGCACGCGCACGGCGGCCATCACGGGCGCGGCCGTGGCTCTGGCTCTGGCGCTGGACGCCCTGGTAAAGGCGGGAACCCTCAAGGCATCGCCGCTCAAACAACTGGTGGCGGCGACGTCGGTGGGCATCGTGGGCAGCGAGGCGTGGCTCGACCTCTGCTACGAGGAGGACGCACAGGCCGAGGTGGACATGAACGTGGTGATGACGGCCGATGGCGGCCTCGTGGAAACGCAGGCCACAGCGGAAAGGGGAAGTTTTTCGCGGGTGCAATTGAATGGGCTGATCGATCTTGCCGAAGCGGGCCTTCGAGAGATCTTTGCCGTGCAGCGGGCGGTGTTGAAAGAAGCAGGGATCAGGGATCAGGGATCAGGGATCAGGGATTAAAGTTCGGAACGGCTGCCGGCGGTTTCATCTTTGTGTGCGTTCGCGACGCGCGAGAATTGTTGCATCGGCCGGACAGACGAACGAATCCTTCCAAGGGTGCGGTTTCGTGTAGAGAAAGTGCAATCGGCCTCCGCTACGGCCGGGAGAAACCAGATGCCAGCCAAGAAAACCACTACGCCTCAAGATCGCAATGCGCCGGTACGGCAACACCTGCTCGAGCTGCTCACCGGCGGCCACGCTCACGCGGACTTCGATTCTGCCGTGCGCAACATGCCGGCCGCGCTGCGCGGCAAACGGCCCCATGGCGCCGAGCATTCTCCCTGGGAGATCCTGGAACACATGCGCATCGCCCAGTGGGACATTCTGGAGTTCTCGCGCGATCCCGGCCATCATTCGCCGGACTGGCCGAGCGGCTACTGGCCCGGCTCGCCCGCGCCGCCCGATGCAAAGGCCTGGGACAAAAGCGTGCGCGCTTTTCGCCGGGACCTGAAGGCGATGTGCGATCTGGCGGCGAACCCGTGCACTGATTTGTACGCGCGCATCCCGCACGGCAACGGGCAGACCATCCTGCGCGAAGCGTTGCTCGTGGCCGACCACAACGCCTACCACCTGGGCGAGATGGTGCTGGTGAGGCGGCTCCTGGGGGCGTGGGAGTGAGAAAGCAGAGAGCAGGGAGTAGCCAGTAGTGAGGAGGAGCTTCTAGCTTCTAGCTTCTAGCTCTCAGATTTTGGCGTTCACTGCGGCCTGCTCGCAGTTCCCTATTGGCTATTCCCTACTGGCTATTGGCTATTTCCTATTCCGGGACGCAGTTTCAACCTTTTGCCGGGGTGATTCGTCTACGCAATAAGGGTCCGTGTTTCCATCCGCCGCCAACACCAAGGGACTGTGGAGCAAGACGTTATGAAATCAGGAAAGACGATTCGCGGGATGGCCGTCTGCCCGCTTGCGGCTGTGGCCGCGCTGCTGCTGGCGGCCACACCGGTTGCGCGGGCGCAAGCGGCATCGCGCTTTTTGGGCTCCATCACGGCCATCAGCGGCGATACGCTGACGGTAAAAACCGACGCCGGCCAGGTGAACCAGGTTCAGGTTCCATCCACCGCGCAGCTCAAGCGCATCGAGCCGGGGCAGACCGATTTGAGCAAGGCCGAGACCATGGACTTCGGAGGCCTCGCCACCGGCGACCGCGTGCTGGTGACACTCGACCCGAACTCGACCGGCGCCACGCCGCAGGCGTTGCGGATCGTCGCCATCAAGGAGGCTGATGTAGCCAGGAAGCAGCAAGCAGAGTCTGCAGCATGGAACCAGGGCGTGCACGGGCTGGTAAAGAGCGTCGACGCGGCGGCGGGCGTCGTTCAAGTGAACATGCGCCAGGGACTCCAAACCAGGGAGGTCACCGTGAACATCGGCGCGTCCACGGTGCTCAAGCGATATGCTCCGGGATCTGTGCGCTTCGATCAGGCGCAGCCTGCGCCGATCGGCGCCATTCATCCCGGCGACCAGTTGTGGGCTCGCGGGACCAAAAGTGCAGGCGGGACTGCAATCGCGGCGGATGCGGTGGTTTCGGGCAGCTTTCGCAGCATCGCAGGGACCGTTCTTTCCACCGACACATCGGCATCGACGGTGACCGTGAAGGACCTGGCCACCAAGAAGCCCGTCACGATCCATATTTCCGCCGACGCGCAGTTGCGCCGGCTCGACAGCGCCGTTGCCACGGTGATTGCCGCGCGCGTGAAAGGGACGCAGGCCGGCTCCGCCAACCACGCCGCGAACACCGGCCCGGGAAACGGAAGCGGAGGAACGCAGCGCCCGTCCAGCCAGAGCGGCGCCGGCGGGACGGGCTTCGGCGATCTGGAGAGCATTCTGGAACGCGCGCCCGCCATTCCGCTCGGCAGCCTGCAGAAGGGCGAAGCGGTGATGATCGTGGCCACCGAAGACGCTTCGGGCGTCAACGCGATCAAGCTGCTCGCCGGAGTCGAACCTCTTCTTGAGGCCCCGGAAGCGCAGGATCTGCTCTCCAGTTGGAGCTTGAATCAGGGCGAATCCGAGGCCGCCACCGAGTAGTGGCGCATATTTTTCATTCATCCGCAAGCGAGGAAATTGTGTATTTAAAATCGCAGTGTTTGATACCTCTTATTGTTGCCTTAGCACTGGCATGGGTTGACGTGGCGGCGCGGCCACAAGCGGCGCCGGCCAATTCCGTTCCCGCCACGGCAGGAGAGACGCCGGCGCAGCCCGCGTCCCCCGCGGCGCCGCCTTCCTCGCCGGCCGCGGCACCGGCCGCTCCAGCGGCGACCGGCGCCTTACACGGTCACATCAGCGACCCAACGGGCGCGCTGATTCCCGGCGCGCAGGTGTCGGTTGCAACCGTAACCGGTACGAATGTGGTCAACGTGACCACAGACGCTGCCGGCGGCTACCAGGTCCGCGGGCTTCCCGCAGGAAGCTATGTCATCGAGGCAAGCTTCTCAGGCTTTGCGCCGTTCGTCTCCGCGCCGATTCCGTTGAACGCCGGAGAAACCAAGAACGTCGACATCCAGATGGCCATCGAAGCCGCGCAGCAGCAAGTCGTCGTCACTGGAGAAGGCGGGCCAACGGTCAGCACGGAGGCCGGCGCCAACTCCAACTCCATCGTGCTCAAAGGCAGCGACCTTGATGCCCTGTCGGACGATCCCGATGAGTTGTCCAACGAATTGACGGCCCTGGCCGGCCCCGCAGCGGGTCCGAATGGCGGGCAGATTTACATTGACGGATTCACCGGCGGGCAGTTACCGCCCAAGTCGGCCATCCGCGAGATCCGCATCAACCAGAATCCGTTTTCGGCCGAGTTCGATCGGATCGGCTACGGGCGCATCGAAATTCTTACCAAGCCGGGAACCGACACCCTGCACGGGCGATTCTACGGGCAGGGAAACGACAACGTCTTCAACACCGGCAACCCGTTCACTGCGGAACTGCCTTCGTACTACAGCTACCAGTACAACGGCACCGTCAGCGGCCCCTTTTCCAAGTGGGCGTCGTATTTCGTGAGCGTGGAGGACCGGGAGACGCAGACCGACAATGTGTACTCGATCCTGGGCGGGCCCGTGTACGACCAGACCACAGATACCTGGTCGCTCAGTTCCGGTCCGGTTGCGGGCAGCCTGTTCAGCCCCTCCAACCACCTCAATGTTTCACCGCGCATCGACCTGCAACTGGGGCAAAAGAACACGCTCACTCTGCGCTACCAGTTCTACCGGAATAACGTGAGCGGATCGCTGGGCCAGACATCGCTTCCTTCCACCTCCAGCACCTCCAACTCGTACGCGCACGACGTGCAAGTGGACGATACGCAAGTCATCAGCGACCGGCTGGTGAACGAGACGCGCTTCGAATACCGTCGTTCCAACTCCTCGTCCGCGCCGATCGGCGCGGAGCCCGGCTTCGGCGTATTGTCCAGCACCGCGCCCAGCTTTGGCGTCCCGGGCGTGTTTTCGGGCGGCGGAAACGGCGGCCAAACCTCCAGCACGCACTCCGATCACTATGAGCTGCAGAACTTTGTCACGCTGAGCGCGGGCAAGCAGGCCATCAAGATCGGCGCCTGGCTGCGCGACGACCGGCAAGCCACCTCGACGGACGGCAACTTCAATGGCAGCTTCACGTTTCCTTCAGTCACTGCATTTGTCGACACGTGGAACGGCGTCGCGACCGGCGAAACCTTTTCCGAAATCGCCGCGGCCTGCCCCCCCGATCAAACGGGCGGTTGCCTGCCCACCAAGCTCACCTACACCACCGGCCCGTTTGCCTTTCAGGGGAACGTCTTCAATGCCGCGCTCTTCTACCAGGACGATTGGACGGTCAACAAATTCCTTACGCTCTCAGGAGGGTTGCGCTGGGAGTCGCAGAACCATATTGCCGACCATAGCGACTGGGCTCCGCGCGTCGCTTTCGCGTACGCCCTCGACGGGCACAAAAAGGGCGCTACGCCCAAGACGGTCCTGCGCGGCGGATTCGGCTTTTTCTACGACCGCTTCGGCACAGGGAACCTCATGGATCTAGAGATGCTGAACGGAACTCCGGGTAGAAGCCAGTCGCAGTCCGTCATCACCGATCCCCAATGCTTCAGCGGAACCAGCCTGAGCGACATCAGCGGCGGCTTGGCCTCATGCGGCACGGGCGCGGCGGTCACGCCGGAGATTTACGCTATTTCTCCTACCTACCGCTCGCCCTACATGGAACAGGCCGGCGCCAGCGTGGAGCGCCAACTGACCAAGGGTTCCACGCTCACCTTCACCTACATGCACTCTTCGGGGTTTCACCAACTGGTCACTCGCGACTCCAACGCCTATTTACCCGGCACGTTTGAATATGGCAGCAGCACGCTGACCGGCACGCGGCCTGGCACCAACGCAACTTGTCTGGCCGCGAATGACTGCCCCGGCATCATCAAGCAGTACTTCCCCGAGGCGGTCTTCAATGAGAATCAGATCATCGTGAATCTGAACGCCCGCTTTTCGGCCAATCTCGGCCTGAACGGCTTCTACTCGGCCAGTTGGGCCAACTCCGACGGCGGCGGGGGATCGAACCCGTCGAACTCCTACAACCTGCGGCAGGATTACGGCCGCGCCGCATTTATACGGCCGCAGTTTCTGTTCCTGATGGGCAACTACACCGGCCCCTGGGCGATCACTTTTAACCCGTTCCTTATCGCCCAGGCAGGTCAGCCGTACAACGTCATCTCGCCGTACGACCTGACCGGCGACAACTTCTTCAATGACCGGCCGTCGTACGCCGGCCCGTCGGCGACCGCCAGCGACGTTGTGCAGACCAGCTTTGGCGCGCTGGATGTCGTGCCCCAGCCCAGTGAGGCGATTGTCCCCATATCCTTGGGAAACAGCCCCTCCTCTGTCGCTTTCAACCTGCGTGTCGGCCGGACGTTTGGAATCGGTCCCAAAGTGGAGTCTGCTGGCGGGACGCCTCAGGGCGGTGGTGGTGGCGGACGCGGAGGTGGTGGTTTCGGAGGTTTTGGCGGAGGACCGTTTGGCGGAGGGGGACGCGGCGGCATGGGCGGCGGCGCAAACACGAATGCAAAGAAGTATTCGCTGAACTTCAACGTCCAGGCGCTGAACCTGTTTAACGACATTGACCGAGGCAGGCCGGATGGCGGCATTCAGCCCACGTACGATGCGACTACCGACCTTTATGGGCCGGGCGCGCAATTCGGAAAATCCACGGGCCTTGCCGGGGGAATCTTCTCAACGAGTTCGGCAGCCCGGCGCATCTTCTTTCAGACATCGTTCCAATTCTAAAGACAGGGGTCAGGGATCAGGTGTCAGGGGAACGATGGACCGAGGGAGCAGGAAAGAGGGATCAGAGATCGGATAGAAGAAACACTCTCTATTCCTCGTAATTGAGAACTGTTCACTGTCCACTGACCACTGCTCACGGTTCACGGGTCGCAATCAGCGAGCTGTACAGCGCTTCCCACGCATCTGCGCTCGCGTCCACGCTGAACCGCTCCAGCACACGCTTTCGCGCGGCGCGGCCTCGCGCCGACAGCTCATCCCTGCCCTGCCGCATGGTTGCGATCATCGCCGCGGCCAACGCTTGCGAATTCCTTGCCGGGACCGCTACGCCCGTGTCTCCAAGCAGTTCGCCCACCCCGCCCACGCCGGTTGCCACAACGGGTTTGCCCATGGCCATCGCCTCGCCCACGGCCAGCGGCATCCCCTCCCATGCCGACGCCGACACAAACGCGTCAGCCGCATCCAGCAGCGCGGGTATATCGCGGCGCAGGCCAAGCCACCGGACCGCCTTGCCGATGCCCAGCTCATCGCACAAGACCTGCTGCTCCGAGATCTCGCTTTTTTGCCCCTGCCCCGCAATCCACAACTTTGCTTCCGCTCGATGCGTCCGCACTTCGGCAAAGGCGCGCAACAGATTCGGATAGTCCTTCGCCGGTGCAATCCGGCCGACTGCGAGCCATACAAAGCCCGCGTCCGCCGTCGCCGTGGCGACGCCGGTCTCCGCTCGCATGCGCTCTCTCCGTTCCCGATCGGGCGCGAATCCGCCAACATCGATTCCATTACGCAAAACCGAGCACTTACGCCGCGGGACGGCCTTAAGCTGTATAAAGTGCCGGGCGGCCGCCTCGCTCACGGCGACCGTGCGCCGGCTCAACCCATCGGTCAACCGGTAAGCCATCATGCGCCGCCAGCCGCCCTCGTAAACGCTATGAACGGTGGAGAGCACCACGAGGCGCGGAACCAGCAGCCGGAGCAAACGAGTGAAAAGATTGGCGTGAAAGCTGTGGCTATGGGCCAGATCCGGCCGGAATTCGCGCACAAAACTGCGCGCCCGCATCAGGCCTCGCAGCACGCTGCCCGGCGTCTTGCGCACGCCGAGATGCACTGTGCGGATCGTAGTGGGCCACTCTTCCGCCACAGGCGGCATCAGCACCAGCACAGCCACCGTATGACCGCGCTTTGCCATCCGCTCTGCAACGGCCAGCGCCTGCTTTTCTGCCCCGCCCACGCCCAACGACGTGAGCACGGTCACAATGCGCATGGGGCCCACACCTTGCCGAGGATTCAGTGCCACTGATCATAACGCACCCATCCGCTTGGGGTCTCTGCTCCGCACGGGCTAACTGCGGTCCAAGAGGGCCAAAATTCGCAGAAGCTCTCTGCAATGCAAAAGAATCCTTGCAGGAAATCCCACATTGGGCTGTACAATCCCCACAAGGAGATTTATGGCCGGAGATATCCAACTTACTTGCAGCGACTGCGGGCAGGAGTTCACCTTCAGCGCTGCCGATCAGGCGTTTTATCAAGAACGCGGTTACTCGACCCCGAAGCGTTGCAGAACTTGCCGCCAGGCAAAGAAAAACGATCAGGGGGGATCCGGCCACCGTTCGGCTTCTTCACAGGGGACTCCTGTGATTTGTTCGGGTTGTGGCCAGCCAACCACCGTTCCCTTTGAGCCGCGTGGCGATCGCCCGGTCTATTGCAGGGATTGCTACACGGCGCGCAAGGGCAGCAGCGGCGCTTCCCGAGGGCGCGACCGCGGGTAGTCTATAGGCCGGTTCGCTGGCCGGAACAGACTGCGGCAGGATCGTCCGCCGCGGTAGATCGGTGCGTGTACGACAAGGCTGTGCAGTGGCCGCCGCGGCGGCCCTGCATATCCTTCGCGCTCCGTCGAGGGTTACGACTGCCTTTTTTCTACCCTCTCATCAACCCGCCGCGCCGGGAGCGTGAGATTGTCCCTTACAGCTATGCGCTCCAACGTGACTTCGCAGCGTCGATCTCCAGCGCTCGCAAGAATCCGAAATGGACAGAAGCGCCCGCGCTCGATAGACTGGCGCTCACGGCCCTTCCTGAGCACCCTTGCACATGAGGAAGACTTCCAACGTCATGGCCCGCCACCTCTCGTTCACCGGATTCGCCTGGAAGAATCTTCGGCGCCGGCGCCTCAGAACGCTGTTGACGCTTGTCGGGATCACCATGGGAATCGGCGCTTTTGTGGCGCTGGTCGGCTTTTCTCGCGCCTTTGAGCACGAGTGGATGCGCCTGTACACCAGTTCCGGAACCGACATTGCCGTGGTCGAGACCAGCTTCATTAACACATCGCTAGACGAATCGGTAGGGCCCAAGATCGGCGCCGTTCCCGATGTGGCCATCGCCGTTCCCATGATTTTTAACCTGATCGATCTCACTCCCGACGTGAACGCGTTGGTCTACGGCTGGCGCGCCGATTCCTACGAGCTCGATTCGCTCTCCCTTCTCTCCGGGCGCCGTTTCCGCGACGGCCAGCCGGAGGCGATCCTGGGCAAGAATCTCGCCGACGATCTGAAAAAGAGACCCGGCGACAGTCTTCCGATTCAGGGAACGAATTTTACCGTTACGGGCGTCTTTCACGGCGGTACGGCTCTGGAAGAGGGCGCGGTGATCATGCCGCTCGACCAGCTGCAAATGATTTCGAGCATGCAGGGGAAGGTGACGGCGTTTCACGTCCGGCTTCGCCCCATGCCGGCCGGCGAAGCGTACGATCGCTACGTCAAGCGCGCCGAAGCCGAGATCGAGGCAGCAGTCCCCGGGGTCCATGCCGACCCCGCAGCCGACCGCGCGGCGAACAACCAGCTTGTCGCGCTGGCTCATTCCGTAGCCTGGGGAACATCGACGATCGCACTGCTCATCGGTATCCTGGGCATTGCCAATACCATGGCCATGTCGGTCTTTGAGCGCACGCGTGAAATCGGCATTCTTCGCGCGCTGGGCTGGAAGGGCCGGCACGTCATCCTGCTCATTCTTACTGAAGCAACGGCCTTGGGCCTTGCCGGCGGTTTTCTCGGCATTGCCATGGGATGGACCGCTTTACTCGTCCTCTCCGCCATGCCGCAGACGGCAAGCATCGTCTCGGCCTCCGTCGCTCCGCTTCACCTGGCCGAGTCGCTGCTTATTGCCATCGTCGCGGGGCTCGTCGCCGGAGCTTACCCCGCATGGCGCGCCGCGCGGCTTTCGCCGGTGGAGGCCCTCCGTTATGAGTAGCCCCCTCCTCGAAGCGCGCGGGCTGGTGAAGAGCTACGACGACGGCCGCATCGCGGCCCTGCGCGGGGTCGATGTCCGGATCGATGCAGGCGAGTACGTCGCCATCAGCGGACCCAGCGGCAGCGGCAAATCCACACTGCTTCATATGTTGGGCGGCCTCGATTTGCCAACGCGTGGAGAAGTCTTGTTCCGTGGATCTCCTCTTGGGTCAGCGGTCGATCTGGACACCTATCGCTCACGCCAGGTGGGATTTATCTTTCAGGCTTTTTATCTTCTGCCCACCCTGTGCGCCGCCGAGAACGTTCAGGTGGCCATGCTGGCAATAAACGGACGCGCCAACCATCGTGCTGAACGCGCCGCCGCTCTCCTTGAGGAGATGGGCCTCAAGGATCGCATGCGCCATTATCCCAACGAGCTCTCCGCAGGCGAACGGCAGCGCGTGGCCATTGCGCGCGCCCTGGCCAACGATCCGGCGATTCTGCTCGCCGACGAGCCCACGGGCAACCTCGACACCGCCAACACGGCTCATATCATGGAGATTCTGCGCGGCATTCGCGAGCAGCGAGGCATGACGCTGGTGATCGTGACCCACGAGAATGAAATTGCTTCGAGCGCTCCGCGCCACATCCGCATCCGCGACGGAAGGATCGAAGCATGAATGCCATGAGGGCCGTATGGATGTCCGCGCTGGTTCCGGTTTTGTATGCGCAGGCCGCGAACGTTAACGATCTCCTCGCCGCTCCACGGGAACAGATCCAAACCGCCGACTTTCGCGCCACCGGACATCTTGTCGCGATCGACGCAAACGGCGCCCGCGTCAGCTTTCCCGTCACCATCAAGGCACGCTGGTTTCCCGGCGTGCTGCGCGTACTGGTCGATCTGGGGCAGCCGCCGTCGGCGCATCGCGACCTGCGGGAGCATATTCTTCTGGAGATGCGGCCCGGCGGCGAAAACGCCATCCATATCGCGGCTCCCGGCGATACGGCCGCGTACACCTTACCTCTGGAAAAATGGGAGGCTCACCCCCTGGGACCGGGATTCGACTACGAAGATTTTCTCGAGCAGCAGTATTTCTGGCCCGGACAAACCTCCGAAGGCAAAGCCATATTCGGCGCGCGCAATTGCGACGTGGTCATGAGTACGCCCGGCGCCGCCGACAGAACGCATTACTCGGAAGTTAAGAGCTGGATCGATCCCACCATCGGCTTCCCCGTTTACACTGAAAAGACCGTGAAGGAAACCGGGGCCGTGAAACAGTTCACCTCCTACGGCCTGCGCCGCGAACAGGGGCAGTGGTCGGCGCACCAGATTGAAGTGAAGACACGCGGCCGAGCTGGATCGACACTGCTCATCATCGATCGCGGCAGCGCCAGGGCGAAGCTCACCATCGCCGATTTCAGTCCTGCGCAGCTTACTCGCTTCTAGGAGATTCATGTACATCGTCCTCTGCATCGCCGTCTTCGCCGTAGTTCTCCTCGCAGCCGGTGTTTTGTATCAACTGCTCGGCAGCCGGCACGACAAGCGGCTCTACGCCGGCTCGGGGCGCTGGGTGACCATCGAAAACGGAGCCAAACTCTACCTCTTCGAGGTAGGCTACGGCGAGCCCACGGTTCTCTTTGAATCCGGCATCAGCGCCACGAATCTCAACTGGCGCCACGTTCAGGAGACGATTGCCCGGCACACGGGCACCGTCTCGTACGATCGCTGCGGTTTAGGCTGGAGCAGCCATTGCCGTACCGCCCGCACCCCCGGCAACATCGCCGCCGAGTTGCACCAGATGTTGCACCGCGCCGGGCTCAAGCCGCCCTACATCCTGGTAGGACATTCGTTTGGCGGGCTCGTGATGCGCCGCTTCGCGCTGCTCTACCCGCGGGAAGTCGCCGGAGTCGTGCTGGTTGACCCCATGCGCTGCGAGGAGTGGCCGCCGCTCGATCCCTCCAAACAATCTCAGCTCGATTTGGGCCGAAAGCTCATCCGCTACGCGCTGCCGGTTGCAGGTTGCGGCCTCACGCGTCTCCTGGTTTCCCTGCTGTTCTGCCGCGCGAGCAACCTGACCGATCAGGTTGCCGGCGCTACCGGCACGAACAGCCGCCATGTGTTGGGCAGGATCAAAACCGAAGTGAGAAAAATGCCGCGGGCGGTCTGGCCGGCCGTCGCCGCGCATTGGTCGCGGCCCGGGTTTTACGCCGGCATACGCAGTCATCTCGAGTCCATCCCTGACAGTGTGACGGAAATGCACGTTGCGGAACCGATTCGTTCTATCCCTGTGACCGTTCTAACGCCCGGCAATGCGACGCCGTTCTCCGACCGCGATCTTAAGCACATCGGGGACTGCGCGCGCCAGGTCATCGCCTCAAAGAGCGCACATTGGATTCATCTCGACGAGCCCACGCTGGTAATCGACTCCATTCGCTCCCTGATCGCCGCTCCCATCTCCGAATCGCTCGCAGCGAACTGACCCGCCGGCAATTCTTCCGCAGCCGGTTACAGTCCGATTCGCGGCCCCGTCTATGAGATCCGTACGCTTTTCCCGCGCGAAAGCACAGCGGCCTTACGGCGGTCTTTCGAGGCGCGATCGATCTTCTTCCAGAAGCCGATGAAGTAGTCGACGGCAGAGATGGTGGATACGAGAACGGTGAAGTAGATCGCAGCGATCGCATACCACTTTACCGGGATGACGAACACGCCAATCTGCCAATAGTCCCAGCGGTGCGCCAGGATCGCCGAAACCACCGAGACAATCTGCACCACGGTCTTCAGTTTTCCCAATTCACTGGCCGCGATGGTGAATCCTTCCGACGAAGCAATCGATCGCAGGCCGGAGATCAGGAACTCGCGACCGACGATCACCACCACGATCCACACCTTGACCACCTGCGGATTGTAGGCCACCAATGCGACGAACGCCGCCGTGACCATGATCTTGTCGGCCAGTGGATCGAGCAGCATTCCGATGGTGGTGATCTGGCCGCGCCTGCGCGCAAGATAGCCGTCCAACCCGTCGGTAATCGAAGCCAGCACAAACAGAATGGATGCGAGAACCTCCTGCGTTCCGCCCGGTCCCTGCCAGGGGAAGTGCGGCGACAGGATCCAGAGGAACAGCGGGATCATGACGATCCGCGTCATGGTGATGGAGTTGGGAAGGTTCATGAGGCCTCGCCACACGATCCATGTCTCTGGCGGCTTGGCTCCATTATTGCACTGAGCCAGATTCCGCGCTTTTCAACGAAGGATGGCCCTGTGGGAAAGCGGGTTCACAAAGTGAAATGTGGATGTTGCGGACAACATGCGGCTATGCTAGGTTGATATAGGACTAAATCGGTCGTAATTGTCCGGCAACCCTTTAAACACTGGCTTTCCCTCGTTTCTTGGCGCCTGACGCGCTCGGAGCACGTAGAGCGTTTCAGCGGGACTTCAAAAACAATCGGCGGCCCTGGTGAACGTCTTTTGGCGAAGCATCACCAGGACCGCACAACCGGCAACCCGTGAGCTGACGGTTTTCTAAGCATAGCGGAAACCTCGACCACCATTCCACCCCAAGAGGAGTTTGATGGCTCAGACGCCGCATCGATTTTTCGCATTCTTCTGCCTGCGGCAGGATCGCAGTTTGCACGGCCCGCCCTGGCTCGAACCATTCCTCCATTCCCTGCTCTCAAGCACCCCGCCGCGGTTGGGCGCGTTGTTGTTTTGCGTCCTGCTGGCGCGCGCGGCGGAGCCGATCGCGGCACATGCGCAGGAGCCGCCCTATTACGTCACGTACTCCGAAGTTCTGGAGGAGCCGGGCAATCTTGAAATCGCTCAGAAGGGCACGACAGGCGCGCCCAGGGATTCAAACGGCTTTTACAGCGCCACGCTCGAGCTGGAGTACGGCGCGAAAGCCTGGTGGACGACCGAACTCTACCTGCAAGGCCAGGCGACGGCAAACGACTCCACCGTCTTTAATGGGTTCCGCTGGGAGAATCGCTTCCGCATGCTGCCCACCGAGCACTGGATCAACCCGGTGCTTTACGTCGAATACGAAGACGTGAATGGCGCCGACAAAAGCGTTCTCGAGGTCACAGGGCACGACAGCATCGCCGATTTTCAAGGGCGCAATGCCGACACACGCGGCGACGTCTCGCGCACGATGGAGGGCAAGCTGATTCTCTCCAGCAATCCCAAGGGCTGGAACGTTTCAGAGAACTGGATCATGGAGAAGAACACGATGGGCGGAGCGTGGGAGTTTGGTTACGCCGTGGGCGCAAGCCGCCCGCTCGCGCTGGTGGCCAGCGGCCGCAGTTGTACCTTCTGCCGGCAGAACTTCTCGGCCGGCGCGGAAGTGTACGGCGGGCTTGCGACGGTGCATGACTTCAGATGCAACGACACCTCGCACTACGCGGGGCCGACGGTCCAGTTCGATGCGCCGCGCGGGCCATCGCTTCTCTTCTCGCCGCAGTTCGGGCTCAGCGGCAACAGTGCCGGAGTTCTGTGGCGGCTGAAGATCTCATACGAGATTCAGCAGTTCCGCGACTTGTTTTTGCATAAGGAGGCGCAATGAAGACGCCGAGGACTGCAGGTCTCATGGTTGTTTTTTTATCGATCTCCGCCATGGCCCTGGTCGCAGCGGAGGGCAACTGGCAGCGACGGGTTCCCGACGCGGACCGGCAGCGCGTGAATCCCTACGCGGGCCAGCCGGAAGCCATCTCCGCGGGCCATCTGCTTTTTAAAGAGAACTGCGCCAAATGCCACGGCAGCGACGCGGAAGGACGCCATGGACGCCCGAGCCTGCGCAGCCAGCACGTGATCCACGCTACCGACGGCGAGCTGGCCTGGCTGCTGCGCAACGGCAGCCTCGCCAAGGGTATGCCCACGTGGAGTTCCCTGCCCGAGCAGGAGCGGTGGCAGATCATCGCATTCATTCGCAGCCTGCCGCACGATGCGGCGCCGGCACCGGCCGGAAGCCGCCCCTGAAACGGAACCGGCGGGAGAAGCGATTTCCTTCCCCCGCCGCGCAGATTTCCAAATTCCGGATTGCTACGCGTAGAAGCCGCGCTGTTTGATCGTGAATGCTACACGGTCAATCGCCAGCATGTACGCGGCGATACGGTTGTTCACGGCGTGGGCCTCGGCATAGCGCACCACGTCGTCGAAGCTGTCGCGCAAAATGCCCTGCAACTGTTCGTTCACGATCGATTCCTTCCAGAAGTAGCCCTGCCGGTCCTGCACCCACTCAAAGTAGCTGGCGGTCACGCCGCCGGCGTTGGCCAGGATGTCGGGCACGATAAAGATCCGCTTTTCGGCCAGGATCTCATCGGCCACGGCCGTTGTCGGCCCGTTGGCGCCTTCCACCACGATGCGCGCTTTCACCTTGTCGGCATTGCGGCTGGTGATCACGTTCTCCGTAGCCGCGGGGATCAGGATCTCGCACTCCGAAACCAGAAGCTCCTCGCTGGGCACGGACTCGGCGCCGCGAAAGCCGAGAATCGTGTTGTTGCGGTACTTGTACTCGACTAACTGATGAATATCGATGCCGGCAGGATTGTACAAGCCGCCGTCGCGCTCGGCGACGCCCACGATCTTGTATCCCTGCTCCTGCATCAGCCGCGCGGCATTCGATCCCACGTTGCCAAACCCATGGATGATGACCCGGCAGCCTTCGACGGGCAGATTCAGGTAGCGCAGGCTCTCGTTGCACGCGACCATCACTCCGCGTCCTGTCGCCTCAATACGCCCCCGCGAACCGCCAATGTTCAGCGGCTTGCCCGTCACTACGCTGGTCACCGTTTTGCGCATGTGCATGGAATAGGTGTCCATGATCCATGCCATGGTCTGCTCGTTGGTGTTCACGTCCGGCGCGGGCACATCCTTTTCCGGCCCGATGAATTCGATGATTTCGGCGGTGTAGCGGCGCGTCATGCGCTCCAACTCGCCATTGCTCATATTCTTCGGGTCGCAGATGACGCCGCCCTTGGCTCCGCCGAAGGGAATGTTCACCACCGCGCACTTCCAGGTCATCCAGCTGGCCAGCGCGCGCACCTCGTCCAGCGTCACGTCCGGCGCATAGCGGATGCCGCCCTTGCATGGGCCGCGAGCAGTGTTGTGTTGCACGCGGAAACCGGTAAACATTTCGATCATCCCATTGTCGAGGGTCACGGGAAAGTGAACGATGATTTCCCGCGACGGCGAGCGCAGCACCTTCCACAGGCCCTCATCGAGATTCAGCTTGCGCGCCGCGAAATCAAAGCGCGCGCTTTGCGCCTCCCAGGGATTGATCTCCTGGTCCAGCGTCACGTTGGTCGTTGAGGTTGACATATCTGGCTCCAAATCTTTTGTCCGCATTCCGGCCGCGCAAATCCGGATGCAGGTTCCGTTTCTCCAGCATACCGGCGCGGCGGCGATTCTCCCAGTCTTTCCTTGCCCTCGTCCCCATCCGGCGCGGCTCCGTTTCTCTTCGCCGCAGCACGTTCGGCTCACCCCGCACCGCTCGCGAGGCCAAACCTCAGTGAGTCTAGGCTTCGCCGCGGTGCACGTCAAGCTTGCCCGGGGCCTGATCCGCCGTCCTGAACGGTGTCATCGTGGCGCAATTCATTTAAAGTGCAAGAGTGCTGGATCGGCGCAATGCGCGAACAGTTACACTTAGTTTGTGAAAGCCGCCTCCCACTCAGCACGCCCTTCCCGCAAGGAGTTCCTGGCTCTGGCACAGGCGCACACCCTTGTGCCCGTCTGCCGCATCCTTCTGGCCGACCTGGAAACGCCGGTTTCGGCCTTTCTGCGTGCGGCCTGGCCGGAGCGCGAGTGCTTTCTGCTCGAATCGGTCGAGGGCGGCGAGCAGGTGGGCCGCTACACCTTCATCGGGCTCTCGCCCTTCAAGCGCATCGTGGCCCACGGGCGAGACATCGCCATCACCGAAGACCACAGGGTGACCCGCATCCAGGGCGATATCTTCGCCGTGCTGCGCGACGCGCTTGGCGGCCACAAGCCGGCGCGATTGCCTGGCCTGCCCCCCTTCACCGCCGGCGCGGTCGGCTTCTTCGCTTACGACGCCGTGCGCCAGATCGAGCGCCTTCCGGCAACTGCCAAAGACGAACTGCAAGTCCCCGACGCCTGCCTGCTGTTCTTCGACGAAGTTCTCGCCTTCGATCACGTGCGTAAGGAGATCTGGCTTATCGTCACGGCCGACGTCTCGCGCGGCAAGGCCGCTGCCGCATACGATCGCGCCGTGAAGCGGCTCGACCGGCTCGAAAAGCGCCTCGTCCAGCCCATCCCGGACCTCGAGCGCCGCAAGCCGGCAAAACCGGGAAAGCTGAAGATAAAGCACCGCACCGCGAAAAAAGACTTTCTGGCCGCCGTTACCCGTACCAAGGAGTACATCCGCGCCGGCGACGCCTTTCAAGTGGTCCTCTCGCAGCGCTTCGACGTTGAGCCCGGCGTGGACAGCTTTCAGGTTTACCGCGCGCTGCGCACCGTAAATCCCAGCCCGTACATGTTCTTCCTGCGCTTCGCGCCGGAAGGTCCCGTTGGCGCAGGCGCCGCAAGTGCGACGAAAAGCTCCGCCAGAAAGCCACGAATCTCCGCACAACCGGCCCTGGAGTTGGCGGGCTCGTCGCCAGAACTACTGGTGCGCGTGCACCAGGGCAAGGTCGAGTACCGGCCCATCGCCGGTACGCGCCGCCGCGGCGCCACCGAGGCCGAGGATCAGGCCCTCGCCGAAGAGATGCTGCACGACGAAAAGGAGCGCGCCGAGCACGTCATGCTCGTCGATCTGGGCCGCAACGACGTGGGCCGCGTGAGCCGCTTCGGCAGCGTGAAAGTGGACAAGCTGATGTTTGTCGAGCGCTACAGCCACGTGATGCACATCGTCAGCTCGATTGAAGGCCGGCTGCGCCCAGATCTAACCGCCGTCGATGCGTTGCGGGCCTGTTTCCCAGCCGGCACGCTTTCCGGAGCGCCCAAAGTCCGCGCCATGGAGATCATTGAGGAACTCGAACCCGCGCGGCGAGGCGCCTACGGCGGCGCGGTTCTCTACGCCGACTTCTCCGGCAATCTCGACTCCTGCATCGCCATCCGCTCCATGCTGTCCGTTGGCGGCAAAGGCTCGGTGCAGGCCGGCGCGGGCATCGTCGCCGACTCCGTGCCCGAGCTCGAGCACCAGGAGTCGCTCAACAAAGCGCAGGCGGTGATCCGGGCTATTGAGCGCGCGCGGGAGATGTAAAAGCAGGGAACAGGGATCAGGGGTCAGGGATCAGTTCGCTACTCGTCAATCCCTCGGTCTCCCAGTCCTGCAGCCCTTTTCTTTTCACCCTCTCCTTCTCCTGTTCCCTGTTCCCTGTTCCCTGTTTTTCTCACTCCGCGCCGAAGATTCGCTTGAAGAATCGCCCGATCTTGCGGAAGAACCCGGGCTTCTTCTGTGCGCCCGCCGCTTGCGCCGCCGGAGTCGCAGGCGCAGTGGCAGCCGGCGCAGCAGCGGGTTGAGGGATTGCGACCGGTTGCGGCGCATGGTCGCTGCTCTTGTACACCAGGGTTGTGGCTGCCTGGCCGGTTCCTGCGGTTTGATTGACGCTGGCTGCGGGAGGCGGCGACGGCGCCAGCCCCTCGCTCTGGGCCAGCGGAAACTCGTTGGCCTCGGACTTCGCCGGCGGTGGGCAGCCGCACGGCTCCTTTTCCTGGTCCACCACCGTCTGCAGGCTGCCGTGCTCGAACATCACCCGCTGGCCCGGCTGCACGCGGTAGAGGCCGCCCTCAAACACGCTGGTCACCACCACGTAGGGCGCGTTTGCGCCCGCATTATCCACACAGGTATCTCCGTCCTCTCCCAGCCTCACCTTCACGTCGGCCGCATTCGGCCCGCCAATCAGGATGCGAAAGTAGGGGGTCAGCAGCGCATCGGCATTGCGCCCGCGCGCGGTGCTCGCCGCAAAGCTCATTTCCACCGCGCCGTGATCCAGCGCAATCAGCAGGCCAGGAACTTCGCCCGCGGGCGTGCTGGAATCCGCCGCGAGTTTCACGGTGCTCGAGGCGCAAACGTGCAGTGTTCCCCGGTAGGGTAGCGTGACCTGCGCCGTGCCGTTGCCGGCCGTGATGGTCCCGCTCCCGGTGATGAACGCCCTGCCGTTCAACGCCTGCAGCGATCCCGCAACCGAAAGCGCAGCGCCCGGAATGGATTTGTCGAGCGGAACGATGGCCAGCGGAGGCGAGCTCAGCGGCGGAGCCTGCCCGGCGAGCGCCGGCTGCATCGAATCCGTAGCCTCGGCTGCGGGCGTGGCATCGGGAACCGGCGACGCTTGCGCCGCTGTTACCGGCGTCTGGGCCAGCACCGCCCATGCAGGGGCAAAAAGCGCGAGGCTAGCCGCCATCCGAATCCACGCGGACCCGCGCCGGCAAGCTGCGCGGCGAGAAGCGGCATTCGTTGCGGCTGGCATAACTTACATGTCCAGAAAGTTGCGGATCATCTGGTGGCCGCCCTCGGTCAGAACGCTCTCGGGATGAAACTGTACGCCCTCGACGGGCAGGCTGCGATGCCGCAGGCCCATGATTATCGTGCCGGACCCGTTCGATTCCGCGGTATGTGCCGTCACTACAAGCTCGGCTGGCAGCGAATCCTGCTCCACGATCAGCGAGTGGTAGCGCGTGCAGGTGAGCGGCGTGGGCAGCCCGGCAAAAATGCCTTTGCCGTCGTGTTCCACCGCGCTGGTCTTGCCGTGCATCAGCGTCCGCGCGCGCACCACTTTCCCGCCAAACGCTTCGCCAATGGCCTGGTGGCCCAGGCAAACACCCAGAATCGGCGCCTTCCCCGCCATGTGCCGGATGAGCGGCACCAGAATCCCCGCTTCGCGCGGCGTGCATGGCCCCGGCGAAAGCAGGATCCGCTCCGGCTTCATGGCTTCCACCTCTTCCGGCGTCAATTCGTCGTTGCGCCGCACCACGACCTCCGCGCCCAGCTCGCCCAGGTACTGGACGAGGTTGTAGGTGAACGAGTCGTAGTTGTCGAGGACGAAGACCATCGTGAATTCCAGTGTAGCGCGGACGGCGGGGCGCGCTGGAGGCGCGCCTGAGTTTGTGGCTTGCGCCCGCCAGCCGCATCTGCAAAACTGGCATGGTCAGCCGCTATGGTTCTCCATTTTCTCATTCAAGGCCGCGTACAGGGGGTGGGCTTTCGCTGGTTCGTGCAGCGCGAGGCCAGCGAACTCGATCTGCGCGGCTGGGTGCGCAACACCGAAGACGGCGATGTGGAGGTCGTCGCGGCAGGCGATCCCGCCGATCTGGACGAGCTCCGCGCCAGCCTCCGCCGCGGCCCGCGCGGCGCCCGCGTCGACCGCCTCGTCGAGCATCATCTCGCCGACCGCGAGGTCGCGGACCTCAGCTCCTTCCAGATCGATGGCGCGTGGTGAAAAGACAGGGAACAGGGAACAGGGATCAGGGATCAGAAAAACGCCGTGATTCCGGCGACGGCGATTTTCTCCTGTAGCCTTCGCTCCACTTCGGCGTAGCCAGCAGATCTGAATTCGATGAATTCTCTTTCCCTGTTCCCTACTCCCTGTTCCCTGTCTTATAGACTGATAGCTGACAACAGACGACGAAAAACTGAAATTCGAGAACGAGGAGCCGAGCGCTGCCATGCCGGAACAAGCAAAGCCCGTCAACGTGGAAGATCTCAAAAAACTGGTGCGCACCGTGCCGGATTTTCCCAAGCCGGGGATTCTCTTTTACGACATCACCACGCTGCTGAAAGACAAGACGGGCTTCGCGCAGCTCATCGACGCGATGGCCGCACATTACATTGGGCGCAACATCGACCTGGTGCTGGGCATCGAGGCGCGCGGGTTTATCTTTGGGCCGGCACTTGCCTACCGGCTCACCGCGGGCTTTGTTCCCGTGCGCAAACCGCGCAAGCTGCCCGCTCCCGTCGCCCGCGTTACCTACGACCTCGAATACGGGACAGATACGCTTGAGATCCACATGGATGCCATCGCGCCGGGACAGAGTGTCGTGCTGGTCGACGATCTGCTCGCCACCGGCGGCACCATGGAAGCCACGGTCAAGCTGGTAAAGCAACTGGGGGGCGTCATTGCCGGCCTGGGCTTTGCCGTCGAGCTCGACTTTCTGAAAGGCCGCGACCGCTTCAAGGAGTACGACGTCTTCAGCCTGCTGCACTACGACGAATAGCGCGCGTTTCCGGGATCGCCGCAGGCGCTGGAATCCGCCTCAGTGCACATCCTCCGGCGCCGGTTCCGGTTCTTCCGGCCGGCTTTCGCCGGCAGGCTCCTCCTGGAACATCTGCGCGTCGGCAAATCGATACCCCACATAGACATCGGTGAGCAGATAAAGGGGATTGGAGGGGTCGTCTTCAATTTTCTTGCGCAATTGGCGCACGAAGGTGCGCAGATACTCTACCTCCTCGCGACATTCGACGCCCCATACCGCGGTCAACAGCTTCGCGTAGGTCACCACGCGGCCGGCTCGGCTCATCAGGCAATACAAAATGTCGAACTCCTTGCGCGTCAGCTTCACCGGCGCACCGCGCTTGGTCACCCGGCGCTTCACCGGATCCAGGCGAACCTCGCCGATCTCGATCGGCGCATCCTCCGGCCGCGCCGGCGCGCGCATCCTCCGCACCGCCGATCGAATGCGCGCAATCAGCTCTCGCGTGCTGAACGGCTTGGTCACATAGTCGTCGGCGCCCTGATCCAGCGCCTCAACCTTGTCCTCCTCCTCGTCGCGCACCGTAAGCATCAGCACAGGCAGCCGCGGCGCGAAGGCGCGAATGCGCTTCAGCGTCTCGATGCCGCCGATCCCCGGCATGTTGATGTCCAGAAGCACCGCATCGTAAGGCGCGGCGCGCAGAGCCTGCAATGCCTCCTCCCCACGCGAGGCCTCGGCCACGTGAAAGCCCAGTTCCATCAGCGGAGGCCGCAGCGCATGGCGAATGGCCGGCTCGTCGTCGACCACGAGAATCCGAATTGCTGGCTGCATCATCCCTTGCTCTCCTTCTCCCTTATAAGCGGAATGGCCGCATAGAACGTGGTGCCTTCCTCTTCGCCGCTGGTTACCCAAACATACCCGCCGTGGATCTGCGCCGCCCGCCTGGCCACCGATAGGCCGATTCCTGTGCCCGGGGCGCGATTCGAGTAAGTCGAGGAGCGATAGTACCGGTCAAAGATCCGTTCGCGGTCCGCCATGGGAATCACCGGCCCATAACTGTGCACGGAAAAAATTGCCTCCGGTCCCGCCACCAGCACGCGGATGGTGATCGTGGTCCCGAAGTTCGAGTACTTACACGCGTTGTCAATGTACTGGGTCAGCAACATCACCATCAACCGCCGATCGCAGCTCAACACCAGGTTCTCGTCTTCAATCTCCACGGCCACCTCCATGCTGGCCAGCCGGTCCTTGAGGCCGGCCAACACCTCCTCGATCAGGCTTCCCACGTTGACCCGTTCCACGTGAATTGCCACCTCGCCCGCATCCAGCCGCGCTGTGGTCAGCAGGCGCGTGGTCAACTCCCCCAGCAACCGCGTCTGCTCATCGATCAACCCCACCAGCTCCGCCTGCCCCGCTGAAAGTTTCCCCATCTCGGCCAATCCTGTCGAGGCCGCGCGAATCGCCGTCAGCGGCGTCTTGTACGCATGCGCCAGGCTGTCCAGAACCGTGGCGCGCAATTGTTCCGTGCGCCGCTCGGTCTCGATTCGGCTCTCGTTGGCGAAGGCGCGGTACCGGTCGAAGGTGATGGCGATCAGCGACGCGATGGCGTTGTTGGTCAGCGGGCTCGTGTCCCCGCGCACCACCAGGCTGCCGACAGGCACCGTCCCCAAGCGCACGACACGGCGCCCGATCCCAGTCTCCGGATCGTCGTCCGATGTCTCGAAGTAGTAGACATTTTGCGCCATCTCCTGCGGGTCAACGTTCCAGAAACCCGCTTGGTACACATCGTGCAGATCGGCATCGAAGACCGCGACGGCCTCCAGGTTGAAGATCTCGTGCACCAGCTCGGCCAGTTGCGGCCCCGGTTCCCCGTGAAGATTCATTTGCAGGGTCCGCCGCGTGAACTCGTACAGATCCTCCATCTGCCCCCCGCGCGATTCAGCTTCGCGGGCGTGATCGGTGATGCGAGCAGACAGCCGGCTCACCGTGAGCGCCACGAGCACGAAGACCAGAAGGGTGACGGAATTCGCCGGATTGGCCGCCATGGAGAGTTCCGATTGCCGGGCGGAAAACCAGCTTTGCGCCACAACCGCGGAAAACGAAACAATCACCGCCTGCCAGAATCCGTAGAACAGCGCCGTAGGAACCACAATGAGCAGATAGAGCAGCGCGGCGATGGGCAGCAGCCAGCTGGACCAATGCGTAAACGCCGCCACCATGATGACCGCGACCACTCCCAGCGCGGACTCCAGAGTGAACAGGAGCACCCGCGGGCCGGAGCCGCGCGGAGGCCCCAACAGGAAAACCGACCTGGCTGGATAGCTCTGTTACAACCTGACACTCACTTTCCGCTTTCGAAATGCCGCGGCAACCTGCCGCGCGCAGGGAATGAAATTGGGAAGCACAGCCGCTTGTACCGCACCTTTTCGCTTTCGAGGGATCGATCCCGCTTCCGCGCGGAATTGCCCACAAGCTGCAGGGTCTGAGCCGGGAAAAGAAGAGTTTATCAGGTTCTTCACCATTCTCTCCCCGCTGCGCGCCTCAGGGCCGCCGCTGCGCCAGGTGCGCCAAACAGTCGGCAAAAGCGACGGCCCTGCCTGCTCCCGCTCGACCGAAGAGGGCTCTTTCTTCAATCCTCATGCTTTCCTCATGTGTTCCTCATTTCTTCTTTATGCTTTGTTTGCATTACTGGTGATAGTTCGATTGACCCGATTCACGGCGCCTGGCACAACCGCGCAATCGCCAGTTTCACCGCCGGCGGTCTTGGCTCTACCTGTGCGCACCGCAGCGATGCAATGCCGGCCCCGATCCTGCAACGGGCATGCCCCATGGTTTACCGGCAGCATGAACCACCCTTGTGTCATTCACAAATTCTCTTTGGAGGTAACTGATGTTTTTTAACGCAAAGGTCATCCTTCGATCGCTAGCTGGAACTGCGTTGGCAACCGCGCTCGTGGCCGGTGCGCAAACACCGGCGGCTTCGTCTTCCTCTTCCGCGACGCCTGCGCAGACCCCCGCGGCGCAAGCTCCGGCAGCACCCGCGGCTCCTGCGCCCGCGCCCACATGGAGCGTCGGCCCCATGGATCTGAGCGGCTTTATCGACGGCTATTACAGTTTCAATTTCAACCGTCCCAACACCACGGATGGCTACGACCAGGTCAACCAGCTTTACAACTTCAACGATAAGACGGATCAGTTCGAGCTGAGCGCGGCCAAGCTCACGCTGAACCACGATCCCGACCCGATCGGCGCGCACGTCGACTTCATTTACGGCCGCACCAACGACCTGATCAACAACGCTGCGACAAACGCGACCACGACCACCTTTGTCGCTTCACAGCTCCCCTACCTCGAGCAGGCATACCTCAGCCTGAAACCACCCAAGGCCAAGGGGTTTGAACTGGACTTCGGCAAATTTGTCACCTCGAACGGCGCTGAAGTGATTGAGGCAAAGGACAACTGGAACTACTCGCGTTCCCTGCTCTTCGTGAACGCCATTCCATACTGGCACTTCGGAGCGCGCACTTCGCTGCCGGTGTCGAAGACCGAGACCATCGGATTCCACTTGGTCAATGGCTGGAACAACGTCTCCAAGAGCAACGGAGGCGTCAGCGGCATGTTCACGAGCGCGTATGTCAAGCCCAAGGCCACCTGGAATCTCAACTATATGGTCGGTCCGGAAAACGCCAACACGACGAGCGGGCTGCGCAATTTGATCGACTCAACGCTGCTGCTCACGCCGCCCGGAAAGACCAATGCGTACATCAACTTCGACTACGGCTCGAATCGGGATGCCATCGCGGCGCAAGACGACACTTTGTTACATGACTGGTGGGGCGCGGCAGGCGCAGTGCATATCCAGGCCAATGCCAAGAATGCAATCGCGATGCGCGGTGAGTACTTTAACGATCCGGACGGCTTTCAAACCGGCACGCCGCAGCACCTCTATGAAGGTACTTTCACCTATGAGTACAAGTGGGTAGAGGGTGCGCTGGTGCGAGTCGAATACCGCTACGACGCCTCCAACGTCAATTACTTCCACAAGCTGGCCAGCCAATCGACAGACCAGCAACAGACGGTGACCGTGGCCTTCATCGCTTTCTTCGGACCGAAACGTTGAAGGCGTTGCCTTGGTTCCTCATTTTGTCCTCATGGAACTTTATTTGGTCCTGATGGTGCGAACGATAGACTCGCACTACCACAAACGAAACCGGGACCGGCCAAAGCACAACCAGGCGAACGGCAGGTTCGGAATCAAACAACGCCGGCGCGCACAATGATGACCGGCAAGGATGAGCCCGCTATCAACAGTGTTTGAGAATTCCCCGGAGGTCAGCCGCCGGGAGCCGCCAAACCAATCTCAACTTTCAGGAGAATGCTCATGGCAGATCAGAAAGCACCGCAAATGCAGGCCACGCTGGGCCTAACCGGGTTGACCAGCAATGCAATGGCGCTCATCGCCCCCGGCGCCTTCCTCTGGCTCACCTTCTACATCCAGGCGACTACGGGTGTTGCCGGTCAGCCATCTACCTCTCCGGCGATGTGGATTGGCATCTTTGCCGCGTTGCTTCTGTGCCTGGCAACCGCGGTAGCCTATGCCGAGATATCCAAGCTCTATCCCGGCACCGGCTCCAGCTACTACTACGCCGAGCAGGCCATGCTCTCCAAGGACAAGGCCTTCAAATACGCCCGCTTGGCCAAGTTCATCGTCGGCTGGGGCTCGCACCTCTACTACTGGGTCTACCCCGGCGTCATGGTGGCCGTCACCGGCATCTTCGTGGGCTACGTGGTCGGCTTCCTGTATCCCAACTTCATGAGCGGCTCGAACCCCGGCCCGGTTTTCATGGGACTTGTGGCAGTCGTCTTCTCCTTCTTTGTGGCCTGGATCGCCGCCAAGGGCGCCGGCGCATCGACGGCCGTCAACATTGCCATCAACATTATTCAGATATCCGCTCTGGTGGTCTTCAGCGTTCTGGCTCTCGGCTATCGCGCCAACCATCCCTCGGGAGCGCCCGGCTTCCAGTACGACGGACAAACGCTGGCGACATACACCTACCAGTTCGCGACGAGTCCCAAAGACGGCTCCATCCTGCGCGACTCCAGCGGCGCTCCTCTGCCGCTGCTCGACTCGGCCGGCAAGCCGGTTCCCTTCACCATCAACTACCAGGAAACGGACTCCAGCGGCAACTTCCTCGCCCATCCCACCGCGGCCTCGGTGATTGGCATTCACAAACTCAGCTACATGTTCATTCAGGCGACGGTCGCTATTCTCATTCTCGTCGGCTTTGAATCGGTCACCTCGATGGGAGGCGAGGCAAAAAATCCGACCAAGCATATTCCCATCGCCGTCATCGCATCGCTGCTCATTCAGGGGTTGTTCTGTTACCTGTTTGAGTATTTCTGCGCCAACTACTTCCTCAACTCGGGGTACACCATGCAAAGCGCGGCCTCTTCAGCCGCGCCCATCGGCGACATGATGATCATCGTCGGCGATCAACTGCTGGGCCAGAGCCACGGAAGGTACTTCATGTTGATCGAGGCCTTCACCGTGTTCCTGGCGCTCATCGGCACCACGCTGAGCTGCATGAACACAGGCGCCAGAGTCACCTATGCCATGGGCAAAGACGACGAGGCTCCGGAGCACTTCGGCATCCTGCACGCCGAATCGCTGTCGCCTCGCAAGGCCATCTGGACGCTGGCCGTTATCTCGGCTGTCATCGGCGTAGCGGCTGTCTCGCTGGCCTTCGGCGATGCCGGCGCGCCAACGGATGCCGCCATCGCGGCGCTGCCGCACGGCCTCTTCTCCAGTTGGGGCTACCTGCCGCACGACACGCTGGCCGCGCTGCCCAACTCGCTGCTGGCCATCACGCTCACATCCAACTTCGGCACGTTCATCCTCTATGCGCTCAGTTGCTTCCTGTGCATCGTGGCGTATCAGGGGCGGCCGGATCACAGTTTCCTTCGCCACACGCTCATTCCCGGATTCGGCTTGCTCGCCAACCTGACCTGCATGGCGTTCTACCTGGCCGGTCCGTTCTTCAACCTGGGCACAAAGATGGAACCCCTTACGGCGCTGGGCATCTCGGGCATCTGGGGCATCTACGGAGCGATTTACTTCCTGCGATCTTCCAAGGCCAAGGGCAAGACGGTGCTGCTGGAATCGAAACATCAAATTTCGTAAGCCACGGTCAACCAACGCAAAGCCTCTGGGTGGCTTCTCTCTCCGGCCTCGTTATGAGAGGCTGGGGAGAGGAGGCCACCCAGTAGCCTTTTCGAGGCGGCGCCTCAGCGTTTCAAAACCCACGGCATCTCGGCCGCGCAGACGCGCCAGATGACCTCATGCGGCGGCGCATATGTTGGACGTACAGTTCGGCCAGGCAAGCGACTTCGGCAAAGTCCGCACCAACAATGAAGACGCCATGGGCTCCTTTATTCCCGCTACGCGCTCGCAAGGCCGGTCCCACGGCTTTCTTTTCGTGGTTGCCGATGGAGTGGGCGGGATGGATCTGGGCGAGATCGCATCGTCAACCGCCGTATCGGTGCTCACCGAAGAGTTCGCCAAGGCGCAATCCGGCGCCATGCTCATCAGCCTGGTCCCGCGGCTCATTCAGCAAGCCAACGCCGCGGTGCACGACCGCGGGCTCGAGCCCGAATACCACGGTAAGAGCATGGCCACCACGCTGGTCGCCTGCGCCTTGCGCTACGACCAGGCCGTGGTCTCGCACGTCGGCGACTCTCGCTGCTACCTTGTGCGCAACGGTCAGGCCCGGCAAATCACCCAGGATCACACTCTGGTCAATGAGCAGCGAAAGATGGGCCTGATCTCAGCCGGCGAAATCGCCTCATCCGACTCCCGCCACGTGCTCATTCGCTCCCTGGGCCCGGAGATGTTTGTCTCTCCCGACACCACAGTCCTCACTATTCAGCCGGGCGATGTTCTTGTCCTTTGCACCGACGGCCTGCACGACGAAACCAGCGACGCCGAGATCGCTTCCATCGTTTCTCAGAAGAAAGACGCGGCTCTGCTTGCCAAGGAACTCGTCGCTCACGCCGTCGAAATCGATGGGGGCGACAATACCACCGCACAGGTGATCCGCGTGCGCTCGGTCGAACAGGTGGGCATGTACCGCGGCCGCCCCTACCGCCTGCCCGTGTAATCTGTTCCCACGGTCCCGTTGCTCCCTTGCTCCCCGCTTAACGGAATCCTTATAGTTCCTTGTCCCTTTACCCGATACAGTAAAGAAGGCCATACTGGAGCGTACCGCACCATGAGTTTCTTCGACGTTCTGGAACCTGGAACACAACTCGATTTCTACCGCATCGACGAGCCCGTCGCGAAAAGCGGCATGGCCACCATCTTTCGCGCCACCGACACGCGCGACGGACGCACCGTTGCTCTCAAGATTCCCCACCCCGACTTGGAAGCCGATCCCATCCTCTTTGACCGCTTTAAGCGCGAATCGGCCATCGGAGAAAGGCTCCGCCATCCCAACGTGATGCAGGTCTACTGCGGAGAGCAGCGCTCCCGCGTCTACATGGTCATGGAGTGGTGCCCTGGCCGTCTGCTGCGCCGCATCCTCAATGAAGGCCGCATTCCCCAGGACCGAGCCATCCGCATCGCCATCGAAGTTCTCCAAGCGCTCGATTACATCCACGCCAACGGCGTGGTGCATCGCGACCTCAAGCCGGAAAACATCCTGATTGACGGCAACGACCGCATCAAGCTCATCGATTTCGGCATCGCCGGCGATTCCGCCTCGCGGCGTCTCACCTACGCCAACTTCACAACCACGCTTGGCACTCCGGACTACATCGCTCCCGAGCAGGTAAAGGGCAAGCGCGGCGACGGGCGTACCGACATCTACTCCATGGGCGTGATCCTTTACGAGATGCTCACGGGCAAGCTGCCCTTCTCCGGACCGTCACCCTTGGCCGCCATGAACGACCGCCTCTTGAACCATCCCGTCCCGCCACGCGTGGCCGACCCCTCCGTCTCGCCCGAGTTGCAGGAGATTCTGTACCGCGCCTTGGAGCGCGATCCCAGAAATCGGTACGCCAGCGCCCAGGAGTTTCTCCACGACCTTGAGCACCCCGGCCAGGTCGGTGTCGAGGACCGCCCCGAACTCCTCAACTGGCAGAAACGCAAGTCCCAGCTTTCCCGCAAGGTTTTCTATTACAGCGGCTTGGCCCTCATTCCGGTCGTCATTCTGCTCATCATGGTTCTCATCGCCCGCTTTCACTGACTTGGGTTTTCCACACCCTCAATCCCAAAATCTTCACGGATTCCTTATGCTGAAGGAAATAGGATTCTTGTACATCCTGGGCGCCTAGCGAACCTGAATTGAATTTGTGCTCCGGTGGCGGCTCAAACCTCGCGTTTCGTGTGTTTTCGCGCGGTTGAACCCTAAGCTTGAATCCAATTCGCACTTTTTCTGTTACTGCCGCAGTTTGGCTCAAGCATTTTCGGGAACCCTGTGTCCGGGGAACGACAAACCTGTACTCAACGCCCTCAACTCGGAAGCGGTCACCAGGTGAAATCCAGCAGGAACACTTCGTTTCCGGAAATACCGTCTACCTCCATAACGAAACCTGTGTTTAAACTTCACAGCGAGAAGCGAAAGGAGAAGTAAGAATGCCGCGCACCCCCACTGACGTAAAGAAGCTTGCCAAGGAAGCCGGTGCAAAAATTGTCGATCTTCGATTTATCGACATGCCGGGCATGTGGCAGCATTTTTCCATTCCAGTCGAAGACCTCGAGGACGATCTGTTCAGCGAAGGTATCGGCTTCGATGGATCGAGCATCCGCGGGTTCCAGCAGATTCACGAGAGCGACATGATTCTCATCGCCGATGCCGACACGGCAGTGATGGATCCGGTTCTCTCCGTTCCCACCCTCAACATCATTTGCAATGTATTCGACCCCATCACGCGCAAGCCTTACAGCCGCGATCCTCGGTACGTGGCGCAGAAAGCTGAAGCGTATCTGAAGAAGACCGGCGTCGCCGATATGAGCTACTGGGGCCCGGAGGCGGAGTTCTATATCTTCGATAGCGTGCGCTACGACCAGACCGCCCACAGCGGCTACTACTATGTGGACTCCAATGAAGGCATCTGGAACACGGGGCGCGAGGAGAATCCCAATCTCGGCTACAAGCTGCGCCACAAGGAAGGCTACTTCCCGGTGCCGCCGTCGGATCAATTGCAGGACATCCGCTCGGAGATCATCATCGCCCTTAAGGATATGGGCGTCAAGTGTGAGGTACACCACCACGAAGTAGGCACGGCAGGCCAGTGCGAGATCGACATGCGCTTCGGTCCGCTCGTGAAGATGGCCGACAATCTGCTCAACTACAAGTACATCATCCGCATGATCGCCAAGAAGCACGGCATGACGGCTACCTTCATGCCCAAGCCGCTCTTTGGCGACAACGGCTCCGGCATGCACGTCCACCAGAGCCTGTGGAAGGGCGAGAAGAACGTCTTCTTCGACGCCAAGGGCTACGCGCTGTTGAGCCAGACCGCAAAGTACTACATCGGCGGCCTGCTCAAGCATGCGCCGGCGCTGCTGGCCATCGCCGCTCCCACCACCAACTCCTACCGCCGCCTGGTTCCTGGCTATGAGGCGCCGGTGAATTTGGCCTACTCCAAGCGCAATCGCTCGGCAGCCGTGCGTATTCCCGTCTACTCCACGAGCCCGAAAGCCAAGCGCATCGAGTTCCGCTGCCCCGATCCCTCCACCAACCCCTATCTTTGCTTCGCGGCGCTGCTCATGGCCGGACTCGACGGCATCAAGAACAAGATCGATCCCGGCGAACCGCTCGAGAAGGACCTCTACGAACTCGAGCCGGCAGAAGCCAAGAAGATCAAGAGCACGCCCGGCTCGCTGGGCGAGGTTCTCACCGCTCTCGAAAAGGACCACGACTTCCTGCTGCAGGGAGACGTCTTCACACCCGATCTGATCGAAACCTGGATCAGCTACAAGCGCGAGAAGGAGCTGGCTCCGGTCAATCTGCGCCCCGTGCCTTACGAGTTCTTCCTCTACTACGATCTGTGAGTCGAACTCAGACCCCTGCGTTGCTTCGAACGGCCAGCATCATTTGGTGCTGGCCGTTTTTACTTCCACCCTCATTCTGTCATCCTGAGCAAGCTCGCGAAGCGAGCGCGTCGAAGGACCTGCGGTTGTCTTTCTGCTACGGACGCCCAACCATGTCGATGACTCTGAGCGCAGCTCCGAGGGAGTTAATCGAATACAGGGGCTCGGCAGCCACAACAACCTTCACGATCGTGCCTCGCTTCGGTGCAACAGTTAAAGCCCGCCCAAAGGCTCTCTCGGAGTTCCAGTCCCAAAACGCCGCCAGCGTATCCCACGCACGCAAAGACTCCTCGCCGCTGTCCGGCGCTTCCGGGGCATATTGCACATTGCCCGCAATGAAAATCGGCTCGTCGGATGAGCGCTCGGGATGATTGTGCAACCAGACATTTACGCCGAGAACAAGGTGCTCGGCACCGGGCCGCGCATAGCGCCGAAACAGGAGTTTGGGGAGGTAAAGCTGAGGCGCATTGATCGTATAGCCAGCCCCAGCGGTAACGGTGCCCCCTGAAATCGGCAGAAGTTCGTTCAACGCCCTGTCCAGATCCCGAAAGAGCCGAACGCAGTCTGCCTGCATGCGCAGCACGGCCTGAATCGCTAGCCCCACCTGTTTGCCTGCTTCAGTTCCCATAGAACCTTCCCTCGCTCAACTTTCCAACACCGAGCCCAGCCGTCGCCGATACGAAATAGGCAGTCCCGTAAAAAGCACCCGAGACCTGCCTCAAAGTCGCCGGAGGGGATCGAAACCCTCGGAACGCTTCGAATTCTCTGATCTCCAGAAACCGCGCTACCTCGAGCAACAACGGCTCGCCAACGGAGTTGGCAGATGAGCTTTCCAGAACATCCTGCCATTGAAGGCAGAACACCCTGTCTCGGGCGTCGCCAATTCCAGTACTCACCGAAACCCGAATACTATCCTCGATCTCCAGTTTGGAAAATGTTTTCGTCAGGTAAATCAGGTAACGGTGGTTGCTTTCTGGAAAATACAAGCGAAGAGCGTCTCGGTCATCAAGCAGTTCAAGATAACGCTTCAATTGGTCGTTTTCGCCAGTGCCGCTCTTCCCAGAGTCGAGCTTCACTTCAACGACGACTATCAAAGGCGATTGACCACCGCCCGAAAAACACAGAATAAGATCCGGCTCACCGTAATTCTCCCAACTTCTCCAGAAGTGAATATCCAATTTTGAATACTGATCAAGGCGAATGCCGGCTGCGTGAATTCGGGAATGGAGGGAAACCCCTGTTCCAACGGTATGAGCGCGACCAAGAAGGTCAGCCCAGAAAGGCCCAGGGGCAATGTGGCGGAGGTGACCAAACACCGCGGACGTGAGCCAATCCTCTCGGCCTTCCGCTTCCCGGAAGCGTTTGCCGTGAATCACCGCAATTAACATGAAATGAGGCTTAATTATACTCCTTGAGGTCTGCGCGCGAACTTCTCGCGGCTGGCTCACCTCAAGCTGTTCGCTTTCACTCCCGCCTCAATCTCCTCGGTCAGTGCCTCGGCCGCGTCGATGCAGTCGCCCCGGCTGACGTCGCGGTGCGTCACCAGCCGAATCGCGTCCGGGCCGAACGCCCCGGCCAGCACGCCGCGCGCTTTCAGCCGCGTCACCAAGCCGGCGGCACCCTTCCCCGCTGTCAACCGAAAGATCACGATATTCGTCTCCACCGACGTGAGATCGATGGTGACGCCCTCGGTGTGCGCGAGCGCCTCGGCCAGCAGCCGCGCGTTGGCGTGATCGTCCTGCAGCCGCTTCGGCCCCTCTTCGAGGGCGATCAGGCCAGCAGCGGCCAGCACGCCCGCCTGCCTCATGCCCCCGCCCAACGCCTTGCGAAACACCCGCGCCCTCGCCATCCGTTCCGCCGATCCCACAAGCATCGAACCCACCGGCGCACCCAGTCCCTTCGACAGGCAAAACATCACCGTGTCGAACCCTCGCGTCAGCGCCTTCATGCCCGCGCCCAGCGCCACGGCGGCGTTAAAGATGCGCGCCCCGTCCAGGTGCAGCGGCAGCTTGTGCGAGCTCGCACCTGCAACAATCTCCTCCAAAACTTGAAGGTCGGAGACCCGTCCGCCCGCTAGGTTGGCCGTGTTCTCAATCTCAATGAGACCGGTCGCCGCGCGGAACGCGCCATAGGGAGTGATGGCCTGCGCGATGTGCTTCCAGGTGAGGATGCCGCCCTCGGCGCGTACAGCGCGGATCAGGCAGCCGGAAAAGACCGCCGTCGTCGCCATCTCGAAATCCAGAATGTGCGCCCGCGACTCGGCAATCACCTCCTGGCCGGGCTGCGTGAGCGTCCGAATCGCGATCTGGTTGCCCATGGTGCCCGTGGGCACAAACAGCGCCGCCTCGCGCCCGAAGACCTCCGCCGCGCGCCGCTCCAGCAGGTTCACCGTGGGATCTTCGCCATAGACGTCGTCTCCCACCTCGGCCGCCGCCATCGCCGCGCGCATTTCGAGCGTCGGCTTGGTCACCGTATCCGAACGCAGATCAACGATTTTCGCCAAACTGTTTATCCTTTCTCGATGGCTCCGCTCTTCCTCTCGAAAATGTCTGCACCGGCGTTCAGTGAAGACATCCAAGCCGGGAAAATCCATTCCTGACCGAGGCCCATCTCGAATCTTGCGGGTATCTTTGTTCACCCTCCTCGCGCATCATGCAAGCCCTGACAGTTTTGCGCCTGCTGGAATCAACTTCTCGCAAATGAAGAGCGCGTTCCAAAAGAGCAGCGCATTCCTGCCATCCCACTCGAGTTGCTGCTCATATACTCCGAAGACCTGGTAGCCAAAGCCGCCCAGGAATTCCGTTATCGCGGTGAAATCGGCATAACGAAAATCCGTGCGATCTTTCGTGCGCGGCATCGGCTCGCATTCGGTAAAGATGAAATGGATCCTCTGTTCGCGCAGAAGCGGAGCGGCGCCCGACAGCACCTCCAGATCGTAACCCTCTGTATCGATTTTGAGAAAATCGATTTTCCCAACCTGATGTGTTTCTGCAAAGCCGGCAACCGTGTCCACCGCAATCGACTCATGACGGTCCTCTGGCCGCCTGACCATGACGGAACTGAGCTGGCTGTTCGGGTTAACGTGGATCGCCAATTGACCGGGATCTCGTCCCATGCCTACGTTGTATGTATGCACGCGGGGCAGCTGACGCGCCGTTGCAACCAGTTCCCGATAGGTTCCCCGCACAGGTTCAAAGCTATAAATCTCAGCTTGCGGAAATTTTTTTGAAAACGAAACTGCCGATTGGCCCACGTTCGCTCCGACATCGAAAACAACTTTGAAGTCGGTGTGCGCAAACCTTCTCCCTAGATCGAAATACCAATCCATTCCATGGGGTAGGCTATATCGATAGATTCGGCACCCAGTAGCGCGCTCTACGGCCACCTTAACTGCATTGAAGATTGCATTCATGTGAACTGAATCACCCTCGAACGTTGGTAATGAAGCGCCCGCTACCGCCTCATCTTGCTTCTCCGCGCTCAGCGAAGCGCCCTTGTCCCCCGTTGCCTCCGCATTACGGGATCTCCTTCATGGGCAGCTCCATCACCGGCGTGCGCTTGCCACCCTTCTCCGCATACGCCCACAGCCCGTGGAAGTTTGCCCGGATCCCCGGCTGCGTCTTGAGAAACGCGCTCATCACGGCGGTCGCCTCCGTTCGCAGCGCCGCCGGATCGGTCACGCCGGTCGATTCATACACCACGGCCAGGTCGGGTTGGTGCAGCGAGGGATCGAGAATCACCGCCTCGATCTTCCACGTGCGGTCGCCATCGGGAAGCGACAACGGAAATGCGCTCTGCGGCGACGGCGCGATCAGCGACTGTTCCTGGCGCAGCTTTTCCAGATTCGGCGAAGAGAGAAAGTCCACCGGCAACAGCAGGTAGCGCGCCGCGTCGTAGCTGAACCACGCGCTCCACGGATCCACCTTGGCCAGCTCCCGCCCGCGCACCCAGTACCAGACGCCGTCGTGCCCGTCGAAGATTCCCGGCCGCACCGTCAACCCCGCCAGCTTCCATGCGGTTGCGGCGCTATCCCAGGCCAGAATGATCCCCATCTGCCCGGCCAGCGGCGCGCCCACCGCATCCGCCAGCACAACGGCGTAACGCCCAGGGGGCAGTGCGCTCATGACGATGGTCACAGTGAGCGACCCCGACGAGTTCGAGCAGAAGAACTGCGTGTCGGCCGGCGCGGTCTGGTTGCTCGCGTCCAGCAGATACACGTCTCGCAACTGGAACTGCCCGCCCTTGACCAACGGTACAGCCTGTTCTACCGCCGCGCGAATGCCCTCCCACACCGACGCTTCCTGGGGCAACAGATCGGCCTGGAGCGATGCAAAGTTCTGTCCCAACACTGCGTTCGCCATGCGGCCCGCGGTCATCGCCAGCGCTTCGCGGTCCAGCGTCCCCATTTCGGCCTGCGAAGTGCAGGTTGCTGCACGGCTTGCCCATGGCGCCAGCAGCAAGGCCACTGTAACTGTCCAACCTCTCCATCCCATGCGCATTCCCGGCAACATCCCCTCCACCTGAATGTCCTCTTTCGAGCGTGTATCGACCACTGCTAGTCTAGTACAGTGAAGCAGCAGCGCAGCGCGGCCCTGCCCCCGGGCGGCTGGCCGCGCGCTTCTGCTGCCGTTAAGGAGCCGATTCCGATGCGTACTCTCCAATTGCCGCAAACGGAATCTTCGCGCCATGTCACCCTCCGCCGGCGATTTTGTCTTGCTGCGCGCAGACTGCCCCGGTTTCTCGCCTTGTGCGCCGCGTTGCTGGCGGCGCATTTGCTTTTCGCAGGCATATTGCTCGTCGCGCAAACATCAAGCGCCTCGTCAACGGCTACTGCCCCTGCGCATAAACCGGTCCATTCCCCCAAGGAGTCCGCCGCCCATCCTGCGGCGCAAGCGACGCCGGCGCCAACCGCGCCCATAGCTCCGAACTGGCCCGCAAACGATCGGCCTGCCGGGGCTTCCGTGGTTTGGGACAGACATGGTCTGCTCATCGTCGCCTCCAACTCCAGCCTGGCGCAGATTTTGAAGGAAGTTTCGACGGAAACTGGCGTCAAGGTGGAGGGGATGGACGCGGATGAACGCGTTTTCGGCACATACGGTCCCGGCCCAGCGCGCGATGTACTCTCCCGGCTTCTGGATGGCTCCGCATACAACGTCCTGATGATCGGCGACCAGGGCCAGGGCGCACCGCTCCGCATTGTTCTCAGCCCCAGCTCTACCGTTGCCGCCACGGCGCCGCAGGCCGCAAGTACCCCTCCTTCCCCGCCCAGCGGCGAGGATACTGCGGGAGATCAGGAGCCGCAGGAGCAGATCATGCAGGAGATGCAGGCGCGCCAGCTCCAGCGGCAACAGGATGAGACGCAGAACGGCACGCAAAACCCGCAGAACTGATCGGGGCCACAACAGCGTGCGCTTTTTGTCTGCCAGTGAATGGCTGAAAGTTGAATGCGGGCTTTTACGAGATCCGCGCGGCTTGCGCCTGCGTCTTCACCGCTGTCGGCCGTGGCCGCGGCCGCATGAATGCAAATCCCAGGCGCAGGATCGCATAAGCAGCCAGAATGCCGAACGCCATCGCGCCCAAAGAAGCGCAAATCAGCATCACCAAATCTGTCATTCCAACCGCCTCTGGGCACGGATGTGCCGTCATTCCGCAACGTACACGCCCTGCCGCCGGACAAGACTTCGCCGCAACAGCAGCCGCTTATGCGATTCTCTCAGAAGATGCCGCCGCGTTGACCCTGATTTCTGTTGCCAAATAGAATACCCCCAAAGGGTTGTTCTGCGGTGAATCCCGATCGGCAGCGCTTGAGAGTACGGGTTGTCTTCGTAAAACCTAGCCATGTCCATTACGCACATCACGGTGCGCGGGGCGCGCCAGCACAATCTGCGCGACATCAGCGTGCGCATTCCCCGCAACGCCCTCAGTGTGGTCACCGGTCTTTCCGGCTCGGGCAAGAGCTCGCTTGCCTTCGACACCATCTATGCTGAGGGCCAGCGCCGCTACGTCGAGACGCTTTCCGCCTACGCGCGACAGTTTCTCGACCAGATCGAGCGCCCCGACGTGGATTCGATCGAAGGGCTGAGTCCGGCCATCTCCATCGAGCAAAAGACCACCAGCCGCAGCCCCCGCTCCACCGTCGGAACCATCACCGAAATCTACGACTATCTCCGCCTTCTTTACGCCTCGGTTGGCACGCCCCATTGCCCCAACTGCGGCCGGTCCATCGTCCGCCAGACCGTCGAACAAATCGTCCAACGCATCCTCGAGCTCGGCCAGGGTGAGCGCGTCACGGTTTTGGCGCCCATCGTCAGAGGCCGCAAGGGAGAGTTTAAGGATTTGTTGGATCAGATTGACCGGCAAGGGTTTCGCGCGCGGGTAGACGGCGAGGTGCGCGACCTTTCCGAGCCCATACTTCTGGACAAACGAAAGAATCACACCGTCGAAGCTATCGTCGACCGTGTCCTCCTCAGGCACGAAGGTACGAGCGCGGGTACGGGTGTCCCAGGTCCGGGGTCGCCACGGACAGGTCTTCGTCCGTGGGGTGGAGATCCCTCGCATTTGGGGACCTGGGAGGGAAGTAAAGCCGGATCCAAACTCAACAAACCCTCCGTTGAAAAACGCCTCGAGCAGGCCGTCGCAAAAGCACTCCAACTCGCCAATGGCCTGGTCCTCGTCGCCTTCCACGCCGGCAATGAGCAGTTGTTCTCCTCTTCCATGGCCTGCCCGGACTGCGGCCTCGACGTGCCCAAGCTCGAGCCGCGCAGCTTCTCATTCAATTCCACCTTTGGCGCCTGCCCTAATTGCCACGGCCTTGGTTCGCTCTACGACTTCGACCCCGCCAAAGTCATCACCGACTGGTCCAAACCGCTGCTCGATGGCGGCCTGGGTCCCGGCTCCTCGTCGCAGTACCTCGTCAGGCTCATTCAACTCGCCGCCGACCGCTACAAGATCGACCTCAAGGTTCCGTTCGAAGATCTCCCCCCGCGCCAGCAGCATATTCTCGTCTACGGGCCGCCCAAAGGCGAAGCGCCCCGCACCGGCTTTCACGGCATCCTCAGCTACCTGCGCGACAATGTGGAGGACGCGCGCAGCGACAGCTATCGAGAGTACATGATGAGCTTCATGTCGGCCGCGCCTTGCCCGGTTTGCCGCGGCAAGCGCCTGCGCCCCGAGTCCCTCGCGGTCAAAGTCGGCGGCCTTTCCATCGCCGACTTCACCGCGCTGCCGCTCAACCGCGCGCTTTCGGCGGCCATCAACCTCCAATTCACCGAACGTGAGGCCTTGATCGCCGAGCGCATCCGCCGCGAGATCGCCGAGCGTCTGGAGTTTCTGTGCGCCGTCGGCTTGAACTACCTCTCGCTCGATCGCAGCGCCGCCACGCTCTCCGGCGGCGAGGGCCAGCGCATTCGGCTCGCCACGCAGATCGGCTCTCGCCTGCGCGGCGTTCTCTACGTCCTCGACGAACCCTCCATCGGCCTGCATCAACGCGACAACAATCGCCTGATCCAGGCCCTCGAGCGGCTCCGCGATCTCGGTAACACGGTTCTCGTCGTCGAGCACGACGAAGAGACCATCCGCCACGCCGACTATGTTCTCGATCTCGGTCCCGGCGCGGGCCGCCTTGGCGGCAGCGTGGTTGCCGAGGGCACGCCGGCCGAGATCATGGCCGTGCCCGCTTCGCTCACCGGACGCTATCTGAGCGGCGCCGAAACCATGCTGCAACGCGCCAGGCCGCGTTCCCTCACCGGCAAGTGGCTCGCCGTCAGCGGCGCGCGCGAGCACAACCTGCAGGACCTGAACCTTCGCATCCCTCTCGGCGTCATGACCGTCGTCACCGGCGTGAGCGGCAGCGGTAAAAGCACCCTGGTCAACGACATCCTCTACCGCTCGCTGGCCAAAACCATTTACGGCTCGCGCGAAGAACCCGGCGCGCACGACGCCCTCACCGGCACCGAGCAAATCGACAAAGTGGTCCGCATCGATCAATCGCCCATCGG
>Ga0187853_10000288_pt1 | contig 55879 bp, 43 predicted proteins | sample June2016WEW_6_10_2_FD_132417 | JGI IMG/M metagenome (GOLD analysis project Ga0187853, IMG submission 132417) | Peatland microbial communities from SPRUCE experiment site at the Marcell Experimental Forest, Minnesota, USA - June2016WEW_6_100 | ecosystem: Environmental > Terrestrial > Soil >... | reverse complement strand
GGCCCCTGAGGTCTGCTGGGCAAGCTCTTTGATCTCACCGGCTACAACGGCAAAGCCCTTGCCTGCAGCACCTGCCCTAGCTGCCTCGATAGTGGCGTTTAGAGCAAGAAGGTTTGTCTGGGCAGAGATGCTCGTGATGGTCTCTGTCACCTTGCCGATCTCCTGCGCTGCCTGGCCCAGCTTACTGATCATGTCTGATACTCGTGTCGCATGCGCAACGGCCTCATTGGTTGTGGACCGCGCCTTCTCGGAGTTGCCTGCGATCTCTGCAATGGTGGAGGTCATCTCCTCCGTGGCCGTTGCCACCATGGTGAGGCTGGCCGTAGCCTGCTCCATGCCGGCGGCCACCGATACCACGTTCGTGCTCATTTCTTCTGCTGCGGTAGATACTGAGTTGGCCTGCATGGATGTCCTGCCGACGCCGTCCGTCATCTGGCTGGAAATGGCAGAGAGCTCGGTGGATGCAGATGCCAGCGTGGTTACACCCTGACTGACATCCTTGATCATCCGGCCCACACTTTGGTTCAGGTTGTGCATGGAACGTGCTATTTTCCCGAGTTCATCCTGACGTGCCAGAGCATTTTCAGAGATAGCGATAGAGAAGTCGCCTTTGGCTATCTCATCAAGGTGGGCACTGGCTGTTTCGATGGGCTTGGTGATACTGCGGCTGGTTATGACCCCGATTACTGCGGCGAGCCCTATGGCCAGGGCACCGAAGACGACCATGAGTGATATGAGTGTTTTTCTGAGAGACTCTGTTGCAGTAGCAAGATCATTGATGCTCTTCTGCCTCCACTCCACGTATTTATCGAGAGTTGCCATCATACTTGCAAAGTTCTGTCCGCCTTTCTCGCTAAAGAGTGCTAAGGCTTCCTTGGTGTTACCGGCCATGCCCAGGTCGAGCATCTTGTTGTCGGACTCCCTGGCCCTGACAATCGAATCTTCTATACCTGCCAGGAGTTGCTTGCCCTCCTCGGTCTTTGCAGAGGTCTTGAGCTCCTCCAAGTCCTTCTTGTATTTTTCCCGCAGGATCTTGATTCTATCGAGATTTTCCTGTTTGGCAGCTTTTTCAGGAGCGATGATGACCTGTGGGATATTAAACAGGATCTCTTCAATGGCAGCCTTCATATCACCGGCCATGGCCATCTTGCGACCTTCCTCAATGGCATCATCCATTCTTTTGTTCATGTTGCTTATCCCCCATATGCCCACAGCGGTACCGATTACCAGGAGGATCAACACTGCGGTGAATCCCAATAGCAGACGCTTGCCCACCTTCATGTTCGTCAGTATACTCATACCCTCTCTCCTTTCCTTACTATTTATCTGTATCAGCATTAAGCCCAGCGGATTGATCCAGGAACCGCCGGATTCCCGTGAGCAGGTTTTCTTTGTCAAGTTTGATCTGGTAGTCGTTCACCCCGGCGGCCTTGCCACGTGCCATGTCATCCTCGCTGGCCAATGAGGAGAGTGCAATGATCGGCAGCTTGTCGAAGCGCTTGTCGGCCCGGATGTTCTGGGTCAGGCCCAAGCCGGTCAGCCGCGGCATCTCCACGTCAGTGACCACCAGTGATACCTTGTCGGGGTTCTTCTGGAGGAGCTCCCATGCAGCCTGGCCGTCCTCAGCGGCCATAACATTGTATCCGTCCGACTCTATGAACTTTTTTACCTGGTTGCGGAAGAAGTCCGAGTCCTCGGCCAGGAGGATGGTGACCCCTTCGGATGCGGGGCGATCCCGCCTGCGTTCATCTATCCATTCGGGGTGTATGGCATCCATGAGATCGAATATATCTAAGATCATTATAGTGTCGCCCTTGATGATGGCAGAACCCATGACCCCCTTCTGCCGGAGCGTGACCTGATCTATTACAGCATTGGTTTCAACCACGTCCACTGGCATGGCTGCCAACAGGCCGACCTCGCGGCCGCCGATGGTAAAGACAATGACCACCAAAGGCTGATCCGGGGCGATTTCGTTTACTTGTGCTGCATCATGGAGCGTTACAAGGGGCAGGCTGGCACCGCGGTACTGCATGGTCCGCTTGTTTCCGATGGTTTCCACCTGTGACCGGTCGATCTGTTCAATACGAGAAACAAGCTCCAGAGGGACGGCACAGACTTCCTTTGGAGAATTTCGGAAGGTGAGGAAGGTGTGCATATCCTGGAGCTGCTCGGCATCGGCCTGAATGGCCAGTTCCTGGGACCTGGCCGAGCCTGAGACCGACGTGAGCCCCGACATGACCGCCAGGCCCGACACATCAAGGATAAGCGCCACTTGCCCGTCGCCCAGGATGGTAGTCCCGGCATATTCATGCAAGTGATTGAGATGCCTGCCGATGGGCTTGACCACAATCTCGGAGGTGTCATGGAGTTCGTCGACAACCAGGCCGTACTGCATGGTCCCGGTGTCTACCACCACGATATTCAGATCGCTTCCGGCATGCCAGCGTCTCTGGTTGTCCGTTCTTCCGTTTCTATTGTCATCATGGGCATCATCGCCGTGAGATGTCTCTGTCAGGGCGTAGTGGGGGGATCTGCGGTCTGCGATCCGCTCACGCCTGTCCTGTTTAAACACACCGTTTCCATTGCAATAGGTGCGCTTTACCCCGAGTGCATCTGCGAGGCGGATGATTGGGATGAGGTTGCCACGCAGCAGGAGTACCTCAGAAGATCCGACGACCTCGATTCTCTTCTTGACCTGTTCCGCAGGGATACGGATCAGTTCTGACACGCTCACCTGGGGGATGGAGTAGCGTTCCGTCCCTATAGACATGAGGAGAGACGGGATAATGGCAAGGGTCAGCGGCAGCTTGATGGTGAATGTTGTTCCCTTACCCTTTTCCGATGTGATCTCCGCCTTGCCTCCCAGCTTGTCCAGGTTGGTCTTGACCACATCCATACCAACCCCCCTGCCTGAGATGTCGCTCACCTTCTGGGCAGTGGAGAGGCCGGGCAGAAAGACCAGGGCCATCTTCTCCTTGTCCGACATGGTCTTTACCGCATCCGGAGTAATGAGCCCTTTATTTATTGCCGCTGAGGCGATCTTCTCAGGATCAATCCCCTTGCCGTCATCGGCAATGGTGATCACCACCTGGCCGGCCTCATGGGATGCCTTGATGCGGATGGTGCCGGTATGGTCCTTGCCGGCCTGCAAACGCTCATCTGCAGGTTCGATCCCATGGTCCACGGCATTGCGCACCATGTGGGTGAGCGGGTCCGACAGCCCTTCGATGAGGGTCTTGTCCATCTCCGTGTCTTGGCCCGTGATCTCCAGCCTGATCTCCTTGCCGAGTCCGCGCGCCATGTCCCGCACCACTCGCGGAAACTTGTTCAGGACGTTGCCCACGGGCTGCATGCGCGTGAGCATGATGGTCTCCTGGAGCTCCGAGGTGACGAGGTTTATGTGCTGGGAGCTTGCGTGGATCAGCCGCTGGTCGCTCTTCGCAATGGCCTCCACGAGCTGGTTACGGCTCAGGACCAGCTCTCCGGCTAAAGTCATGAGCTGCTCGAGCAGGCCGACACCGACCCTGAGCGTGGTCTCCACCGCCCCTGTCTGACCTTGCTGAGGAGAGGCTTGAGACTGTCCGGTCTGTGCCTGTGCGGCCAGGGGTTGTACGACCTGAGCCTTGGGTGCCTCAGGGGGGATAATGTTCGGGGCCGCATCTGCGGTAGGCGCAGCTGCAGCTGGCTTTGTAGCCTCTGCCCGGTCATCGATAAGGTGGATCTTTTCCTGAGGCACCTCGAAAAAGACCTGCGCGAGGGATTGGTCCATGATGGTGGCATAGAGTACGTGGAACGGAATGGATGACATCGGTTCGTCGTCGAGCGTTCCGACTGTCTGAAAATCGAGTGCACAATCTAAGATAGTCCCGCCCGACTCGAGGTTCTTAATGAGGGATAGCGGTGTCTTGCCCAGCCGGTGTACATCGTGTATGAGATCGTATTCGACAAGATAGATGTAGTTGCCGCCCATACGGGCGTGCTGTAGCTCGAATTCCGAGACCTTGATCAAGGTCTGATATCCGAGATCCGCGAGCTTGACCTCTGTGGTGAGCGAGGCCTTTTGCTCAGGCGGCAGATGGGTGGAAGCCAGGCCTGTCAGGGACACGACGAGGTCTGTGATGTCTTCCTGGGTGCTCTGTTCGTGGTTGTCGAGCATAGCCTTGAGCTTGTCAAAGGCGATGAGCAGAATATTGATCACCTCGGGGTTGGGAACCATCTCCCGGGATCTAATCATGTCAAGGTTGTTCTCTATCTTGTGGGCGAGCTCCTGGATCTTGGGGAGGCCCAAGAAGCCGGCTCCTCCTTTGATGGAGTGAGCGGCCCTGAAGACCTTGTTCACCAGGGCCTCATCTATCTGAGCACCCATACTCTCCATGGTCAAGAGGTCGCTCTCAATGTCGGCCAGATGCTCTCTTGACTCTGTTATGTATTCACTGAGAACTGAATCGTCAGCTGCACCCATAAAATCCACCCCCTTTATGATCCGGAAATGTTGAAGTGCTGGTCGAGTCTCATGGCCTTGAATATGTCGAGCAGGTCCTTAGATGCATTGATTACCACTATCTTTCCACCAGCCCTCAAAAGGGAGTTATGCGCGGAGATGAATAGCCCGATCCCCATGGAGTCCATAATCTCCACCATTCCCAGATCGATCACGATGTCCTTTACCCCCTCGGCAATGAGAGCTTTTATCTCCGAACGTATATCCGGAACCGTGGACGAAACGATGTTCTTCACGGGCCTTATTGTGGCACTGCTGTCGTGTTTCGTAATCTCTAATTCAGCCATCTGTTTTCCTCTTGCTTATTCTCCTCGATAAGATGACGCTGTTTCCCCTGCGGCTGAATGCGATCCGCGAGGCATACATCGAGTAGATCTTCAGTCCTCGCCCCGAGGCCTTCGCAGAGTCAGGTGCGCAGCAGGGCATAGAGAGCCAGTCGAAGCCCTTTCCTTCATCGGTGACGCGGATGATGACCATATCTTTTATTATCCTGAACATGATGCATACTCTCTTGTCCTCTTGACAATCATTACCGTGGAGTATGGCATTGGTCATGGCCTCCCGTGCAAGCAGCTCAACGGCGAAGATGTCATTCGTCAGGCCGTGCTCTCTCATGGCCTGTGTGATCTCGGCACAAAAGTCATCAACATTCTCCACCGTTGATGGATACGTCCGTCGGATGCTGGTATTCCGCCACTGTCTGCCCGGCATCATTACACCTCGACACCAAGGAGCAGGATATCATCCGGGGGGGAGCCATTTTGTCCAATGATCTCCTCCGTGATGGTCGCAACCATATCCTTCAAAGAAAGCATGCGGGTTTTGTTGCACAGTGCAATGAGCCGTTCCATGCCTTGCTGACGCGATATCGGCTCAGATCCTTCAATTTCGATCAACCCGTCGGTATACATCAGGATTCTGTCGCCCTTCACGACAGGCACCTCATGGGCAGTGAGGGTGATGAGCTCGAATGCCCCGAGGACATCGCCGGCCCAGGGCAGCAGTGTCATCTCGCCGGCAGCGTTTATGAGTATTCCCGGCGGATGCCCTGCGTTGATTATGGTCATACTCCGACGCTGACGGTTCAGCCTTGCATAGGCCAGGGTCACGTAGATCTCTTCAGGAAATGCGGAAGCAAGGACGTTATTCACCATTCTCAAGGTTTCCATGGGCGGTGAGAATGTCGCACGGCCCTGGTGGATAAGGGCCTTAAGCGCAGATGTGGCCAATGAAGAGCCGAGGTCATGGCCGCTGACATCGGCGACAACATAATCGAAGACCTCCACGCCTGCGAGCAGGACATCGTAAAAGTCACCCCCTGCCTCATGGGCGCTCCGGTAAAACACATCGAACCCTGCCTCCGGATAGTCTGCAGGGGAGGGCAGGATCGACTGCTGAGCGATAGTCAATTGCTTCAGCCTGGCGATCTGCGATTCGATGAATGCGGCCATGGCGTTGCGCAGACGGATGTGGACCCGTACCCGTCCCAGCACCTCGGCAGGCATGTAGGGTTTGGTGATATAATCCACCGCTCCCAGGTCAAAACCCGAGACCTTTGATTGGATGTCCGATTGAGAGGTCATGAAAATAATTGGGATCTCGGCAGTAACAGGATCATCCTTGAGTTTCCGGCAGGTGTCGAAACCGTTTTCATCCGGCATGAATATATCGAGAAGGACCAGATCGGGCATATCTGTCTTCACAAGCTCCCTCCCTGCTATGCCTCCGGATGCCTTGATGGCGCGGATGCCATCCTTTCTGAGCATGCTTTCAAGGATGATCGCAGAGGTTACATCATCATCGATAATGGCCACGGTGGGTAGCTTTGAGTCCATAGGCCCCTGATCCCGCCCTTTCAGTCTCTCTCAAAATTCCTTTTTCTCTGTCCGATATGAATCGGAGTCGGATAGATTATTCTTGAATACATTCATCGATTGTTTCTGTTTAATATTCATAAAATCGTTTCGAGGACAGCCAAAGTCAAGCCGTTAAGTATAAAAATCTATAATGCCGAAATAGGTCACAAGATGGGGGCCATAAAAACCGGGCGGGTATCGGAACAGATGGAAGACATGTTCATATATCCTGGGATCAGAAAGGGTATATTCAGAAAGTCCTGCAAGGATACGACATCTCATCGATCCTTTAGTATTGAAGGAATAACGCTATGACCCATTTTATTCTGGACACCATCGAGATCCAGGTATGGTATCTGAAGGACGAAGAGACCTATGGAAGGGTGAACGATGCCCATGCTGCTTTCCTGGGGCATCCGAAGGAAGCCATCGAAAACATGACCCTGTGGGAGATCATTCCTGAAGGTACTGCCGGGGATTATGTCAATGCCAACAAGAAGGCTTTTGCAGCAAAACATTCGACCTACACAGAGGAATGGATGACCAACGCCCGAGGGGAAAAACGTCTTCTGATCATTACAAAAACCCCGAAACTGGATCCGGAGGGAAATGTCGAATACATGGTCTGTTCGGCCCAGGACATTACCGAGCGCAGGAGGGCGGAAGAAGCGCTTCGTGAAAGTGAGCAGAAATACCGGGACATCTTTGATAATGCAGTTGAAGGAATCTTCCAGACAACCCTTGAAGGCCGATATAGCAGTGTGAATCCTGCCCTGGCCAAGATGTTCGGATACGCCTCTCCCGAGGAGATGATTTCTGAAGTCTCCGACATCGGCAATCAGCAGTTTGTTGAACCGACGATCGGAAAGAAAATAGTCGTACAACTAATCGAGAGAGGCGTTGTCAAGGATTATGAGGTTCAGGTCAGACGGAAGGACGGGTCGTTGTTCTGGATTTTGATAAATGCCCGGGCCGTAAAAGGCGGCGACGGGAGGCTGTCCTATATAGAGGGGACCAATATAGACATCACGGAACGCCGGCGGGCCGATCAGGAGTTGCGGAAGCTCATGAGGGCCATCGAGCAGAGCCCTGCCTCCATCGTTATCACCGACACCCAGGGCAGTATTGAATATGTCAATCCCAAATTCGAGGAAGTCACCGGGTATTCTCGGGAAGAGGCTTTTGGGAAAAACCCCCGCATCCTCAAATCGGATAAGATGCCGCCAGAGGTCTACCAGGAGCTCTGGCGGACGATAACCGCAGGCAATACATGGACAGGAGAGTTGTACAATCGCAAGAAGAACGGCGAGCTGTACTGGGAGCATGCATCCATCTCGCCGGTCATTGATGGAAACGGTACGATCACGAGCTATCTGGGTGTGAAGGAGGACATCACCGAACGCAAGCGTTCGGAAGAACTCCTGAGACTCAGCGAGGAACGCTACCGCCGACTCGTAGAAAACGCCAGCGACTTGATTTACGAGACCGATGCATCCGGGTACATCCGGTTCCATAATCCCGCTGCGGCTAAGTTCTTCGGACACACCTTAGACGAAATCATCGGTAAACACTACTTGGAATTCCTCCCTCCGGAATACCACAAAGAGCACTCCAGGTTGTTCGGCCGGCAGTTTGTGAAGAAGATCCCGACCAGCTATTATGAGACCCCGGCCATCACCAGGGAAGGCCGGAGGATCTGGCTATGGCAGGACGTGAGTCTCATTTTTGACGGTGAGACGGTTACGGGGTTCCGCGTCGTCGCACGGGATATCACTGAAAAAAAGCAGGCAGAGGATGAACTGTTCCAGTCGAAGAAGAAGCTGGAAGAAACAAACCTCCTGCTGGAGCAGACCAACATGCAATGTATCGAACTGGCCGTCCAGGCAGAACTTGCCAACACCGCCAAGGGTGTATTCCTGGCCAACATGAGCCATGAGATCCGGACGCCCATGAACGGCGTGATCGGCATGACCGGCCTCCTCCTGGATACCGAGCTTACCTCCGAGCAGCGCAAGTATGCCCAAATCGTGAGATCGAGTGGTGAAGCCCTTTTATCCATCATCAATGAAATCCTGGACTTCTCCAAGATCGAGGCGCACAAGATGGTGCTGGAAAAACTTGACTTTGATCTGCGCACGGTTATGGAAGACACTGCCGAATTGCTGGCAATAAGGGCGGAGGAAAAAGGACTGGAAATATGCTGTCTGGTCGATCCGGACGTGCCTTCCTGGCTCCGGGGCGACCCGGGGCGTCTGCGCCAGGTCCTCATCAACCTGTCGGGTAATGCGGTGAAATTCACCTCAGAAGGGGAGGTCTCCATCCGGGCGATGCTGGAATCACAAGACGAGCATACGGCCACGGTCCTCTTCACGGTGACCGACAAAGGCGTAGGCATCTCCAAAGACCGCATCGGGCAGCTCTTCTCGCCCTTTGTCCAGGCGGATAACTCCACCACCCGCAGATATGGGGGCACCGGCCTGGGCCTGGCGATTTCAAAACAACTCGCTGAGCTGATGGGAGGCCGGATCGGTGTGGAAAGCAAAGAAGGCAAAGGTTCCACCTTCTGGTTCACCTCCGTGTTTGAAAAACAGCCGGAAGGTAGCGCCCCGCCTGCCATGCATTTTGCAGATCTTTCCGGGGTCAAGGTGCTCGTGGTGGATAGCCATGAGACGAACCTGCTGTTGATGGCCACACTCCTCAAATCGTGGGGATTAAGATATGATGAGGCCGCCGATGGGGAAGAAGCCCTCTCCAAGCTTCGTGCTTCAGCTCACGGCGGCGATCCCTTCTTGGTTGCCGTTCTTGATCCTGCCATGCCCGGCATGAACGGGGAGGAGCTCGGCCGGCGGATCAAGGAAGCCCCGGATGTGAGCTCAACGCTTTTGATCATGATGACATCGCTGGGGCAGCGGGGTGATGCGGCCAGACTGGAACAGATCGGTTTTTCAGGATACCTGTCCAAGCCCATCCGCCAGTCTCAGCTTCATGAATGTCTTGAGCTGGTTCTTGGCCGGAGGGTGAACAAGGTCAAGGGCTCGGCAGAGGGTCTGGTCACCCGGCATACCATTACAGAGGCACAGAAGGCGCGTATCCGCATCCTCCTGGCCGATGACAATCCGACCAACCAAGTAGTGGCCCTATCCATTCTAAAAAAGATAGGCTACAGGGCCGATGCAGTGGCCAACGGCAAGGAGGCCGTCAAGGCCTTGCAGGGCATCCCCTATGACCTTGTCCTGATGGATTGTCAGATGCCCGAGATGGACGGCTATGAAGCCTCACAGCGGATACGGAATCCTGAAACGGGTGTTATCAACAAGGTTGTCCCCATTATTGCCATGACGGCCAATGCCATGGAGGGGGATCGGGAGAAATGTCTCAATGCAGGTATGAACGATTACCTGGCAAAACCTGTCCAGCCGAGGGAACTCTCAGATATGCTGATAAAATGGCTGGGCAAGAATCCTTTGGAAAAAGAGACAGGAGAGGTACATGCCACTAAAGTTCAGGGGGAGACAACTGATGGCAATGGGCAAAAAGACATATTCAACGCCGAGGATCTCCTTAAGAGGCTCATGGGGGACGAGGAACTGGCCAAGTCCATCGTTGTCGGGTTCCTGAATGATATCCACAAACAGATCCTTGCATTAAAAGACTATCTGGCTCATGGTGATGTCCCTTCCGTGCAGCGGCAGGCGCATACTATCAAAGGGGCTGCAGCCAATGTAAGCTGCAATAATCTCCGAGATGCGGCCCTTGAGATGGAGAAGGCAGGGAAAGGAGGAGACCTTGAGCGGGCGGCCGTACTCATGCCCGGGATTGAAGAGCAGTTCGAGGTCTTGAGAGAAACCCTGAAACGGACTGGATGGGCATAACGATTTGTAAAAAAGGAGAAGGAGATGAAGATCCTCATTGCAGAAGATGATTTCACCAGCCGCGTCCTGCTTCAGAAGATGCTCAGCCCCTATGGGCAGTGCCATATTGCCGAAGACGGCAGGGAGGCCCTTGAGGCATTTAGCACGGCCTTAGCGCAGGGCAGTCCCTTCAACCTCATATGTCTAGACTACCTGATGCCCGAAATGGACGGCCAGGAGGTGCTCAAGGAGATCCGCAGTGCGGAAGAGGCACAAGGTATTTCCATTGCCGACAGGGTAAAGATCATCGTCACCACAGGCCTCATGGATGAAGATAATGCCTTTGCATCGCTGCACGAACTCTGTGATGCTTATCTGGACAAACCTGTCGACAGGGCTAGATTGGATGACATCCTAAAGCAGTTTGGGGTTTCTTAACGGGAGATAAGACATGAAGATGCTCATCGCCGATGATGATTTTACCAGCCGCATGCTCTTTCAACAGATCTTCTCACCATATGGAACATGTCATGTGGTGATAGATGGGAACGAGGCCGTCCAGGCCTTTCAAATGGCATGGGAAGAAAACAAGCCGTATGACCTCATCTGCATGGATATCATGATGCCCAACATGGATGGACATGAGGCGGTAAGAAAGATCCGCGAGATGGAAACACAAATGGGGGTGAAGCAGATGAATAAGGTTTACATAACAATGACTTCGTCTTTATCCGAGTCGGATGATATAAAAAATGCCATGAAGGCAGGGGCCGACTGGTATCTTCTCAAGCCAGTCGATAAACAGAAGCTCCTCAATAAACTCCGGGAACTTAACTTGATCTAAATCCCTTATCATCATTTAAATCAATTTGAACCTTGATCGAGAATCGATTCTGTGTATCCCGCCCCTCAGTGCTGATTCCAAGGCATCCTCGTATTCGGCAGCCGTGATCTTCCTATCTATTCTCGGATCTGATTCAGCCTTGTAGCAGGGGTGATACTGGTCCATGATGTTCACATAGGTGTTCATCGAGATCTCTTGGGCGAGAAATCGCATGACCTCTTCCGTACCTGCTAGGCCGACCGGCATAACCAAGTGCCGCACGAGCAGACCTCTTTGGGCGATGACGTGTTCATCTAAGACAAGGTCCCCCACCTGGTCATGCATCTCTTTGAAGGCAGCAATAGCAAACTGCCGATAATCCGGTGCTGCGCAGAATGTTTTTGCAGGCTCTTCTTCCCAGAACTTGAAGTCGGGCATATAGATGTCGAACACGCCGTCCAGCAGCCTGATGGTCTCCAGGGCATCATAGCCGCCGGTGTTGTAGACCAGCGGTAGGTTAAGCCCTGCATCTGCAGCAAGGACAAGGGCCTCCAGGATCTGGGGGACCACGTGTGATGGCGTTACGAAGTTTATATTGTGGCATCCGCTGTCCTGAAGGTCCAGCATCATGCCGGCGAGCTCCGGAGCATTTACCTCATCACCTTCGCGCAAGTGGCTGATGTCATGGTTCTGGCAGAATGAGCAGAGCAGGTTGCACGAGCTGAAAAAGATAGTGCCTGATCCATGTGTGCCTACCAGCGGTGCCTCTTCGCCGAAGTGCGGGCCGAAGCTCGCCACCTTTGCAAGCCTGAGAGTCTTGCAGAAGCCCATCTCACCTTGGAGCCGGTTAACCCCGCATGAGCGTGGGCACGATTTGCAATTCTCAAGAAGCGCTAAGCCCTTTGCCGCCCTGTCCCTAAGAAGCCCCTTGGCATGGAGCACTCTATATGCCGGTTTATGCATGCCCTTACCTCGCCGGGCTCTACACAGTAAGGTCATTGTTATCACAAAGGCCGTGTATGCGGCAGGGGGATTTTCAAAAATGGGAAGGTGACATGGATGGAAATGTAGTATTATTTACTAAAATAATAATTCCCTTTGAGCGCCTCAAGAACATGTGTTTCCAGGCCATGATTGATTTTGAGGCATGGTGGCTTATATTTTAACGAGAAAGGATTAAAGGTTCCAATACATATGGCCGGGAAATCAAAAAAGGAACGCATAAGAACAATGACTGACGCAGTCATGAGGGCTGCCACAGGAGATTGTTCGCTCCGGCTTGAGTTAACGGATAAGAATGATGAGATAGATGCTCTGGCAGATGCGCTTAACAAGATGATGAATACCATTGGCTGCGATTTCACCAAGCGCAAACAAGCCGAAGAAACTATCCGTGAGAGCGAGAAGAAGTACCGCACTATCCTTGAAAGTATGCAGGAATCATACTTCGAGATTGACCTGAAAGGCAACTATACCTTTTTCAATGACTCCCTGTGCGAGGACCATGGGTATTCACGCCAGGAACTCATGGGCATGAATTACAAGGCCTATACCACACCGGAGACGGCCAAGCGGGCTTACCAGTTCTTCAACGAGATCTATCGCACGGGCAGACCGAAACGAAGTCTCGATCATGTGATCATCAGAAAGGATGGGTCTAGGAGGATAATTGACATGTCCATCTCCCTGATGCTCAGTCCTTCGGGCGAGCCCATCGGATTCTGGGGCGTGGGAAGGGATGTCACAGAGCGGATCGAAGCGGAACAGGCTCTCAAGAAGAGCGAGGAGAGATATCGAACCATCCTGGATACCATGGAAGAAGGGTATTTCGAGGATGATCTTAAGGGTACACTCACCTTTATCAACGATGCCGGCTGCCGGCTGATGGGGTACGATCGTGATGAATTGATAGGCATGACTTATCGTAACTACTCCTCTCCTGAAACGGCACGGCATATGTATGAGGTTTATCACCGGATATTTGAGTCAGGTAACCCGGAGTTCATGATGGATTATGAAATTATCCGCAAGGACGGGTCTGTCCGCACCCATCAAGCGAATGCCGCACTCCTGCGAGACCATGCAGGAGAGCCAAAGGGTTTCCGTATCTTGGTGAGGGATGTGACCGAGCGTAAAAAGGCCGAGGACGCGCTTCGCCTGAGTGAAGAGCGCTACAGGACAATATTGGATACCATGGAAGAAGGGTATTATGAGGTTGATCTCAAGGGATCATTCACCTTTGTCAACGATGCCGGCTGCAGGCTGTTGGGATATGAACGCGATGAATTAGTCGGCATGAATTATCGAAACTACCACTCTCCTGAAACGGCACGGCATATGTATGAGGTTTACCACCCGATGTTTGAGACCGGGAAAACCGAGTTTTTGATGGATTATGAAGTTATCCGCAAGGACGGATCTGTCCGCACCCATCAAGCGAATTCTACAATCCTGCGAGACCATGCAGGCCGTCCCAAAGGTTTCCGTGTCCTGGCAAGGGATATCACCGAGCGCAAGCGGGCGGAAGATGAAAAAGCAAAGCTTGAGGCCCAACTGCTTCAGGCACAGAAAATGGAGTCTGTGGGACGCCTTGCAGGTGGGGTGGCGCATGATTTTAACAATATGCTCAGCGTTATTCTCGGATATACGGAATTGATTAAGCTCCGTCTGGAACCGGACAATCCCTTGCTGCACGATTTAATGGAGATTGAGAGGGCGGCCGGAAGGTCCAAGGACATCACCGCCCAGCTCCTGGCCTTTTCCCGTAAGCAGATCATCTCGCCCAGGCCCATGAATCTCAACGACCTCATCTCAAGCACGCAAAAGACCCTTGCCCGGCTCATCGGTGAGGACATAGATCTGCGTTTCTATCCGGGGGAAGGCCTCTGGAGCATCAGGTTCGACCTCTCGCAGATGGAGCAGATCCTTGTCAATCTGGCGGTCAATGCCAGGGACGCCATGCCCCATGGGGGTAAACTAACTGTTGAGACGGCGAATATTCTCATGAATGAAGACTATTGCAGGGTGCATCTCGGATCGACACCCGGTCCCTATGTACTGCTGGCGGTAAGCGATAACGGGTCGGGAATGGATAAGGAAACCCTGCAAAATGTTTTCGAACCTTTTTTCACCACCAAAGAAATCGGTAAGGGCACTGGGCTCGGGCTTGCGACCGTGTATGGGATCGTCCAGCAGAACAATGGATTCATCAATGTCTACAGCGAGCAGGGGCAGGGTACCACCTTCAAGATCTATCTTCCCAGGAGCATGGATGGAGTGGAAGTCTCTGAAGAGATCCTCGAACAACCGGTGGCTTTGGGATCAGGCAAAATCCTTTTGGTGGAAGACGACGATCTGATGCGCAAGATGACAACGGATATGCTTAAGACCATAGGGTATTCGGTTCTGGCTGTGGGGAGTCCCCTGGAGGCCCTTTCCATATGCGAAGAAAAGGATGCCCGCTTCGACCTTGTGATCACGGATGTGGTCATGCCGGGCATGAGCGGCAGGGAGCTCAGGGACAAGCTCGGGATCATCCGACCCGATATAAAGGTACTCTTCATGTCCGGATATACCTCAAACGTCATAGTGCATCACGGAGTGCTGGAAGAAGGGGTGCATTTTATCCAGAAACCCTTCAGTTTAAATGATTTTGCCAGGAAAATACAGGAGGCGATGACAGACAGATAAATATACGCCTGGCAGGGGTTGACCGCATCAAGGAATGCCCTGCAAGGTCATGGTTTCGGAGGAAGATTGAATGCCGTTTCTCTACTTCTTCTTGTATGTGCCCATGAGATCTGTCTTGGCAAGATTTTCCGGATAGAAGGCCCCTCTCCAGTGGCCATAGTTCCATCCCGAGGTGCCGATAAAAATCTGCGGAAGATGCGGTGCTGAGGGATTTTCCATCCTATTCAGGCGATCTCCGGGGTCAGCACCCATTCGATGGCCCAGGTATTTTCCATCCGGTCGTACTCAAGACATACGATACCTGCGTTCCTGAACCGGATCACAGGTTTTTCCGGCGTCCCGGTGATGAGATACGACACGAGCCGCTCCATGAAGGGCAGGTGGCCTACCACCATGAGGTTATCCCTGGCGGGGAGTGTCGCGGCAAAAGCCGCCACGTCATCATGCGGGTTCAGACCCGGCTCCATTACCGGCTGACTCCCGGGCGTCAATCGGGAGGCAAGGATCTCTGCAGTCTTAAGTGCCCTGGTCTTCCCGCTGTGGATGATAAGTGCGACGCTGAGCCCGATCCCGCGAGCCTTGGATGCAACCCGTTCTACCTCGGCCCTGCCCTGGTCGGTAAGATCCCTGTCCGGGTCCACCTCCTTGGGGAGGCTCCTGCCGTGCTGCACCAGGTAAACCATCATGAGATTGCCCCCATAACGTGTTCTGGTAAATCGATAAAGCCCAGGTACTTCCTTCCTCCGGAATCGCCATTACTTATTCTTTCATAGATACATGAATAGGGGGATACTATGCAGGATGCAAGCATTCAGGATATCATCGTAAAGCAGAAGCAATTCTTTGCCTCGGGGAAAACCAAGGACATCTCTTTCAGGATTCAACAACTAGGGAAGCTCCATCGTGTCATCAGCGACAACGAGGGTCTCCTCCTCGATGCCTTGGCATCCGACTTGAGAAAGCCGAAGCTCGAGGCCTACGCAAGCGAGATCGCCACTACCCTCAATGAAATAAAATACATCGCACGAAAACTTCCTTGCTGGACAAGGCCTAAGGCGGTTATGACGGCAAGGCCGTTACTGCCGTCCTTATGTTCTATCGCCAAGGAGCCATTCGGTGTCGTGCTTATCATTGCACCATGGAACTATCCTTTCCAGCTTGCCATAGCACCGCTCGTGGGGGCCGTCGCTGCAGGGAACTGCTCTGTGGTGAAGCCGTCTGAGTTGGCACCGGCCACGACCGAAGCGATCGAAAAGATCATAAGCACTAACTTCCATCCAGGCTTCATTGCCGTGGCCACGGGAGGACCGGAGACAGCCCAAGAGCTCCTTGCGCAACGTTTTGATTACATCTTCTATACGGGAAGCACACGGGTCGGCAAGATCGTGATGGAGGCTGCATCGCACCATCTCACCCCTGTGACACTCGAACTCGGGGGGAAGTCCCCTTGCATTGTGGATGCAGATGTCCACTTGGAGTACGCTGCACGAAGGATTGCGTGGGGGAAATTTTTTAATGCCGGCCAGACCTGTATAGCACCGGATTATCTCTTGGTGGATGCCGGAATCAAGGATGCATTTCTTGCAACATTGAAGGAGCAGATACGAAGATTTTACGGCGCTGATCCATCCTTGAGCCCTGACTACGCCCGGATCATCAACAGCAATCATTTCAACCGTCTTTGTTCATATCTCAGCCAGGGAGATATCGTGATCGGGGGCCGGACCAAACCGGATGAGAGATTCATCGCACCGACCGTCATGGACAATGTCGCACTGGAAGCCCCCATCATGACCGAGGAGATATTCGGCCCCATCCTGCCTGTCATCTCTTATACCGATCTTGATGAAGCCATCAACTTCGTGAATGACCGGCCCAAGCCCCTTTCACTCTATATTTTCACCAGGGACAAGGTGAAGCAGGATCGTGTCATATCAGGTACATCATCAGGCGGGATGTGCATCAATGACACTATTGTCCATTTTGCATCGCATTACCTGCCCTTTGGCGGCGTGGGGGACAGCGGCATGGGTAAGTACCACGGCCGGACCAGCTTCGAGACCTTTAGCCATGTGAAGAGCATTGTAAAAAACACCATGCGATTCGATATTCCCTTGCGGTATGCCCCCTACCGTTTCAAGTTCCCGCTCGTAAAACGATTTTTCTGATCAAGGATTTTTTCCAGGCTTGCCCTTTCATGGGTCTTTCGTATATGGGGTGACCTTTGGATGAAAGGAGGCAAGTATATGGGGATCATGTCGAACACCGTGAGCATCTATCAGTACAAGGTCATCGGAGAGCCTAAAGACGCGTCCTGGGTGCGTGAATGCCTGGCCAAAAACCAGTTCATGCCCATCGATGCAACCGCCGATGAGGAGGGCCTCGGCTGGGTGAACCTCGATGATCACACAAGTGCCGATTTCGACAATGAGAATGTATTCCGGCGTGACCCCTACTATGCCTTTACCTTGCGACGGGACCAGCGCAAGGTCCCGACAGCGGTGCTCAAGAACTTCGTGGACAAGGAGTGTTCCAGATGGCTGTCGGATCGGCCCGCCATATCGCGCATGCCATATAAGCGCAAGGCGGAAATCAGGGAGAACCTCCATGCATCACTTCTTTCCAAGACCCTGCCCGTACCAATGACCTATGATGTGGTCTGGAATGCGGATACGGGCATACTTACGGTCGCCAACATCAGCGATCGGGTGCTGGACATGGTGGAAGACACCTTTTCCAGGACCTTCACAGGTCTGACCTTGGAACCGATACACCCCATGAGCAGGGCCTATCGGGTGCTGGATGAGGGCAGTCACCGTCTTCTTGAAAAGGCGGACCAGGCGCCATCGAAGGATGTCCTCCTACAGATCAAGCGCAACCGGTGGGTAGGATGGGACTTTCTGCTGTGGCTCATGCATCGGACGAGCAGCAGCGGCTCGGTATATCAGGTCAACCAGAAGGGCACCCTGGAGACGGGCGAGGGTTTCATGGCCTATCTCCATGACAAGTTCGTACTGGTGGCCGAGCACGAGCAGGGTAAGAGGAAGAGTTCCATTACCGGGGTCCAGAGGGAATTCGCCGAGGCCAGGGGGGCCATCCGCGATGGCAAGAACATCACAGAGGCCCTTATCTATCTGGAAAAGGAGCCGCGTACCTGGAAGGTCTCATTGAAGGCCGATATCTTTGCCCTTGGTTCTTTTGCCTGCCCGGTGGTCCAGATAGAACGAGATGAGATCACCGACCCTGACCAGGAACGCATAGCCGTGTTCTACGAGCGTATGAGCCTTCTGGAAACAGGCCTCCAGCTCTTTGACAGTGTCTTCTGCGCCTTCCTGCAGGAGCGCATCGCAGGCACCTGGCCTGAAAGGCTCAAGCACATCAATGAGTGGTTGAGCAGGCCATAGGCCGGTATGAAAGATATCCACCCGTGTGCCCGGATCTGCGCTGTTGCGGATATCTTTGATGCCCTGACGTCCGCCCGGCCTTACAAGAAAGCCATGAGGCCGTTCGAAGCCATCGATATCATCAAGAAGGATGCCTTCACCGAATTTGACCACAACCTCCTGAGCACCTTCATCAAAATGCTGGGGCCGAACGAGGACACCATTCATTGACACTTCCTTCTGTTGCTCCCGGTCGTTCCCTGAACATGATGCCTTAGACGGCCGTTGTAAATGGTCACCCTATGTTCCCGGTATGAACTCCTTGGGCCGTACCTCGATCAGGGTAATGGTCTCCACGGGACACACTGTGGCGCACAGGCCGCAGCCGATGCATGCCTCCGCGCTCACCTCGGCGGTATCTTCAGCGCTCAGTGCAATGGCCTCCACCGGGCAGATCTCAACGCACATCCCGCATCCCGTGCAGCTCAGAGCATCTACCTTTGCCTGGAACCGGCTCGGTGCAAGCACGCCTTTGGTCTTGTCGTTGTTCGCGAACCTGAGCATCTCGCAGCAGCAGTTGCAGCAGTTGCACAGCACATTGGAACGTCCCGCGGTATTTTCCGTCATATGTACAAGGCCTGCTTCCTCCGATAGTTTGAGGATAGCGACAGCCTCATCGAGGCTTACCTTTCTTCCGGTCCCGCGTTTAATGGTATACTCGGCACCCCGGCCCAACTGGAGGCATACCTCCAAGGGTCCGTCGCATCGCTTCATGAGCTTCCTGCAAACGCATGTGGTGACAGCGATTGCACCGGCGTTTTCGAGTATCTTCCTGGCATCTTCAAAAGCCAGCACCTGGTTCTTGGCCTCTATGGTCTCGCCTACGGGGATCACCCGCATAAAGGAAGGCAGTTTGATGGTGGTCACCAACTCAAGAAGCTGGGGGTAATCAGTCTCTTCGAACACCTCCCAAAGCTTAAAAAATTCTTCAGGGGCCTCGGGCCAGAGGATGGTGGCGTCGTGGAACTGTATTATGTGCCGGGGCATGCGATAAAAGGTGGTGCCGTCTTTGACGAACTCAAATACCGCACCCCGGTGGAAGAGCCCATCGATGATAGCCTGCATCTTGGATGCAGCTTCGCCGGATTCCTGTACCAGCTGATCCAGGGTGGCAGGGAGCCGATTCACAAGCTTGGCCTCTTCCTCACTGCAAACTACCCGCCAGATCTTGGGGAGTACGGTAGAATTCTCCATCATGAGTTTTTTGGACAATTCCCGGTATACGTCTTGTTGTTCCATGGGCCCCTCCTTATTAAAGATTGTATTGTATCTTGCGTGAAGATACATTGGCAAGGCCGGAATGTTGATTTGTTTTATTGTTCCGCCTACATGAATGAAGGGGTGTGAACGTGCAGGAACTCTTTTCCTATGAAGACATAAGGAAGACCTACGAAGAGGTAATCTGGCACCGCCGGTGCAAGGACATCATTCAGGAATATGCGCTCAACACGATAGACATCCGTGATGCCGCGCTTGAGGGGCTCGACCTTTCGCATGTGAAGGATGTGCTCGACCTGGGGTGCGGATACGGTTTCTTCACTGAGTGGCTCTCCGGAAGGCTGAACTCAGGCTCCCATGTCATTGGCATCGATGTGATTGAAAAGAACAACCGGGATATCTTTCTGAGCACGGTAAGTCAGATGGGATACGAGGGTACATTTATCCAAGGGAGCGCCGATCTCACAACGGATATGGCGGATTCCGGCTTTGATCTCATCATTACGAGCTACTCGCTGTATTTCTTCCCGCACCTTATCCCACAGATCGCAAGGATCCTTAGGCACAGCGGCCTCTTCATCGCGGTGACCCACAGCAAGCATTCCCTCCATGAAGTGACGGAGTTCGTGTCTGCCGGCATGAAGACGGCCGGGTTGGAACCGCCCGATGATATGAAGATCCACGAGCTCTTTGAGGCATTCTCTCTCGAGGAAGGAGAGGTGCTGCTGACTCCCCACTTCGAGAAGGTTGAGCGCATGGTCTACGAGAATTCCCTCATCTTCCCGTTCTCACGGTTCAGTGATTTTATGGAATACATCAATATCAAGAAGCCCCTCTTCTTCAAGGAGGTTCTTGAAGGGCAGCCCTCAAAGATCGATGCGGTTATGGCAGCATTCAAAAAGACCTCATATGAGCATACGCGCATATACGGAAATGTGATCCTTAATAAGGATGACGGGATATTCCGGTGCGCTCTGCCCGTTCATGGCAGGAGGATTGCGTGAAGAAACAGCGGATATTCTGCCCCTATTGCGCCAAGCCCGTGGTGAGGAGGCATGTTGAGGGCAAGGAGCGGGACCTGTGCATGAGCTGCACCACGGTCTTCTATGAAAACCCCTTGCCCGTGGCTTGCGCTCTTGTGGTGAACGAGAGCAGAGAAGTTCTGCTCGTGCAGCGCAAAAAGGATCCGTACAAGGGCATGTGGTGCCTGCCCATCGGGTTTGCCGAGAGCGGGGAGGAGGTAAAGGACGCCGCATTGAGGGAGCTCAAGGAGGAGGCCGGCATCACCGGTGAGAACCTGAGGCTCATCGATGTGGACACCATTGATAACGATTTCTACGGAAGCCTTGCCATCGTGACCTACGAGGTGAGGGCCACGGGCGGGGTTCTCAGTCCGGGTGATGATGCCATAGATGCAAAATACTTCCCCATATTCGATCTTCCCCCTCTCGCCTGGTCATCCAATGAAAAAGCGGTGCGCATCTATGTGGATCTTTACCGGGATTCCTGGGCCATGGTGGACTCCTTCAAGCAGCTCTTTCCTGCTCTTGGAATGGATCAGGCCATACCGTCGGGGACGACCTCGCATGGAATGGTACTGTCGAACATCCTCATCAAGATCATCGACAAGGACAGGGAGGAGATCACGAGGCACTGGGCGGACGAGGTGAAGGCGGCCATACCGTCTCTGGAACATCATATGAACATGCTCCGCGGCATAAACAAGGTTGTGCTTCATGGCATTAAAGACGGCTTGGAGCGGAAGAAGAAACCCTTTGTAGTACGGCGATTTATCGAGGCGGGGTCAAAGATGAGGAAGCTCGATATCCCGCTCCCCGACATCCTCAATGCCCTTGCCCTGAGCAGGAAGAACATCTGGACGCACGTGATCAGGCAAAGAATACTCAGTTCGCCCGTTGAGATCTACAGCACCCTTGAGCTCAACAACCGCATCATCTTTCTCTACGATAAGGTGAATTATTACATAACCGAAGGTTATATGAAGTGAAACATTATCCGAGCCGAGTCCTTAAAACTTAGGTATGATTGCGCAACGGTAATTGAAGTATTTTTTTAGCAAGCGGAAGTAGATTTTTAAAAATTTTGGGGCTACACCAATTTTGAAAATATTAATTCAACAGTCTCCGCAGATCTATATTTTCAATTGTAGGCAAGATTGCTTATTAAATATCAAGAAAAATTAAGGAGGTATCCATGCTGAGTTGCGCTACAATGAAAAAAGGTGAGATCTACACGCGCAAAGAATGTGGCCTTGAGATTAAAATAGTTCAAGAATGCAAAGAATGTAAGGAGCCAGAAGGCTCTTCCGCATCATGCTGCGTAAAGGGATGCACATTTTCTTGTTGTGGTGAAGAACTAAAGAAAAAATAAGGCATAATAACTATAAGCTAACTCAAAATACATCCAATAGCCTCTATCACCTCTCATTCAGTGGATGTGCTGAAGATAATCAGGATACTTCAGAATACATACGGCATTTTTAGTGGAGGCACCTTCTTTATTGAAGTAACCTCAACCGTTGGATAGGTCCCTGTCAAGTCATGTTCTGTTTTAATGATACCTTTGACCCTTACCCAATCATCCTTGGCAAAAGCATCAGCATTATTATATAAGCACATAAGCCCCAAAACCTGTGCATCAGCTGTGCAACAGGTAATAGCAAAGCGAGCAACCACTAATTGATTTTTGCGGAACTCTTTATCTTTATACACAAAACCTACAAAGTCGATATTTTTGTCTACAAAGCTCTGAGGCTGTAAAGCCAGCATATACATTGCATACATGAATGTATTGTCGGTAATGACAGGTTTCCAATTTGCTGCATAATTGTGAACCATTGCAGACCCCACTGATCTCCCGCTTACCTGCTGGTTATTCGTCAGGTTGATACCCTTCTGATTTACCATATATGAGCTCAGCGCCTTAGGGGGCACGAGCAATCCAATGACTAACGGAACGATAAAAATAACATACATTCCCCATCCCCTTTTGAGCTCATGGTGCAGAATTTCTTGCGGGTTCAATGTATTTATAAATTGAACCAGCGCTAGTGCATAAAAAAAACAATAGGAAATCTTGATTCCCAATATAAACCTGGGATGAATGTACAAAAGGACATCACCACTCGAAACAACGTGCATTAAAAAATATCCGAATCCAAACAAAAGCAATGCTCGTATTAGGCCTGGCAGCTTGGCAAAAACCATATATTATTATACTCCGAGCAGATTGACGCTGATAAGAGCATAGCTGAAAGTTAAAAGGGTAACAATCAGGATTAAAAGCGATACAAAAGATGCCTTAAACTGACTGGACATCATCAGGGTGTTTTTCAAATCAATCATGGCACCATAAACAAGGAATGCGACAATTGACCCTGTTGAAAACGAAGAGGACATAGCCCTTGCTACAAACGCATCGGCACTTGAACAGATTGATAGTCCAAAACCAAATAGCATCATCACGGGTATTGACAAAATCTTTCCATGACCCACGCTTGCTATTGCGCTTCTTGGAATGACGACCTGAACAAGGGAGGCAAGAAAAGCGCCGATGATAAAATACATGCCCATAGTAAAAAACTCATTGCAGGTATGCAATAGAACATCATTGAGCTTGGCAGACAATGACTCAGAGTGGTAGTTATCAGGGTGATCGCTACAATCACGGTGGCTATGGTTGTCGCAGGTATCTTCTCTTAAGATGTTTTGACTGCCGAAGTGCAAATAGGTTATCAACCCGGCAAAGACTGATACAATAAATGTTCCGACAATCCTGTAAACCGCCATTGACCCTGTGGGGAAAGCCATTATTGTGGAAACCAAAGCAACCGGGTTGATTACCGGAGCGGCCAGCATGAAAGTAATAGCGATATGAAGGGGTACCCCCTTCCTTATGAGACGACTTGCCACCATGACAATTCCACATTCACATATAGGGAAGATCATCCCCATGAATGCTGCTGCGATCAGACCGGGAAGAGTTCTCTTCGGCAAGAACCCGGCTATTGTCTCTTCGGAAATAAACACCTCTATTACTGCAGAGACAAATGCCCCGATAAGGAGAAAGGGGAGCGATTCCAGAATGACACTCAAGAAGAGAGTCTCAAGGCTGCTCACTTGCTCATAGTTAATCCTGCTGAAAGCGGAAATCCCGTATCCGGCAGCCCATAGGTAAATCATAACGAACAAGGAAACGATGATTAACCCTATTGAGAATTTCTGCAGCTTCGATGCAGGAGCATGAAGGTAACGAAAATCAAATTCCTGAACAAAAGTCGATTTAACTCTTTTTGAAACAAGCATATACGGAACCCAAATCAAACATGTCACGAAAGCGGTAGTGGTATTTTCAATAAAGGCAAGGTTAACTACAGGTTTCCCCGGCAGGATCAATTTGACTGCAAAAGTGTCTACAATTATTATGAGTAAAGACAAGACAGAGATTGTCATGAACCACTTCGGAAAGCTTTTTGATTTCTTGAAAAATAAAAGAATCATATACGAAGAAGCGGCCAACAGACCGATGTTGGTAATGACTTCCGATAGTATATATGGACCCCATAGCGGGTGATACGCATTACTGGTTGGGTCGGTTAATATAGCCCACATTCCATGAGAAAAAATCGGGAGAAATGTATTTATTAAAACGGCACCTGTCTTGAATGGAGCAACAAGTACACCTATTCCAACCAGGATTAGCCAGCCTCCTAACCCTTTGAGTTCCTTGTTTCCTTGATTTGTTTGCATTCTTTACTTCCTGTAGCAGTTACATTCTATTCAGTTTGATTTGTTTAAGACACCCAACCATTATTCGTGAATAAGCCTTGAAACACGTTCGAGTGTTATCCCTTCATCCTTAAGCTTGGGCACCTCCCTCTGTAATACAGCAATAGTCTCAGGGTGCGGGTGGCAGATGCCAATAGCGCTTGAATGTTTTACAGCTTTTCTTTTCAGCTCTTCAAGCTGGCCCAGGATGTAGGCTTCATTCTGCTCATCATCAAGGAACACATCACGTTTATTCCAGGGAAGGCCAATCTCCTGAGCAACCTTAAATCCCACGGATTTACCTGAGGTAAGGCTATCGATATAGAAGAGCTTCTTATTTTTAAGCTCTGTTTCAACAAGCATCATGATTTCCCGATCCTGAGTCACTTCGGAGCCCATATGATTGTTCACACCAGATATATACGGTACGGCCCTGATATCACCCAGCAGGATGGTCCGGATCTGATCAGGGGCCATGCCCTTGAAGATCGCTCCCTCACCGGGGTCATGACCGGCAGCACCTTGCATTGGCAGATGTAACATGACCTCACGGCCCTTTGTATGGAGATATAGTGCAACCTCTTGTGAGTGAGGGCGCTTGGGCATGACAGAGAAGGTGAGATCTCCATCTATGGAAGAGAGCTGTTCCGCGGGCTTCATATCAGGCCCCATGTCATCCACAATGATGGCCATATAGCCTGTTGGAAAAGCAGGGATGAAAGGCTTGGGAGGAATCACAGCGGCTACTCCCTTTCCCGGGTAAATGAATTCAATCATCCAGGTCTCGTCACCGACTTCTATTGTTGCATGCCCGATATCCTTGATCTCGATGCTTCCGTATTTTTCGACTGGTTTGAATGCGAATGACAACTGATCACGGGTGAAGTTTTCACGGGACTCCACCTTGATTGTGTGATTGCGGGTCGTTGTCTGGTCTTTATGAATTCCGAGATCGAACAGACAGCCCTTGATCATCAATTCTGTTTCCACCGGCTTCTGCGGAACTGAAGGTATTATGGGTGCTTCCTTTCTGTGCATACCTTTTTCCAGAAATATGACTGCCCCCACAAGGACCAGTATGATTGCAAATATGGCAAAGAGAATAGCTTGATTGACTTTGATCTTTTTCCTTCTCTTTCTCATTCGTTGGCCGACCTCTTCTTTTTCATGCTGGAATGGTTGCTTCTGACTGCATTCACTCCCGAGCCAGTCCCATTGTTGGCGTATGCATGTATGCCATGGATGATGCCGTCAATAATACTGTTCTGGTAGGTTTCTTTCTGCAAGAGTTTACTTTCGGTAGGATTGGTGATGAACCCGGTCTCGATCAGGATAGCCGGCATTTGCGCACCCACCAGGACATAGAAAAGGGCCTGCTTGACACCATGGTTCTGGCAGGTATGGTCGGATTTCTTGTGAGATGAGATAATGGAGTTCTGAACGTACGTGGCAAACTTGGATGATTCATTTATTTTGCTGTTAAGCATAAGGTCGTTGATGATGAACTGGAGATCACTCAACGATTTGGTTGTTGTTTCATTCTCTGTTGCAGCAACTTGAATGGCATAGGCATCTTTGGTCATGTTGAGAAAGTAGGTCTCAACCCCATCCAAGGATTTGTTGGGGTTCGAGTTCACATGGATGGAAATAAAGAGATCTGCCTTCTTCTTGTTTGCAAAGGATGTTCGCTCTTCAAGAGGGATAAAGATATCTTCATCCCTGGTGAGAAAGACTTCGAAACCTTCTGCTCTCAGGCGTTTCGCAAGCGTTATGCCTATTGCAAGGGTGATATCTTTTTCCTTCTCACCATGTGGTCCTACAGCACCGGGGTCCCTCCCTCCATGGCCTGGATCAATGACGATCTTTGATATTTTGCGTGAGATTCGCTTTGTTGCGGAAGACTGATCGCTCGTTCCTTGTGAAGGTATATCATCTTTGCCTTTAGTGATCGCATCCTCGTTTTGGTCAAGAGTCTTATCAGATTGTTTTGTCTCCTTGTGCTTGAGATCGTTACCTTCCTGATTATCCACATTGGGGGCCTTCTCTTCACAACCGCGCTTGTTTTTCTCAAGGCTGTTAAGAGCTTCTCTTGCCTTCAAGGGAATATCTCCCGTTGCATACTTCTTCACGATCTCATGATATAGTTCGATGGCCTTGTTTTTCTCTCCTAGCCTGACCTCGTAGACTTTGGCCTCCCGGAAAAGGGCATCAGCCGCAATCGTAGAATCCGGATATTTTCTGTTAACCGTTTCATATGCTTCGAGGGCACTCTTAAGGTCATGTTTTTTCGAGAAGTAGCCATAGATCTGCTCATAGAGCTTGCCCTCCATGTATAAGGCTTTCGGGGCAAAAGACGATTCAGGGTATTCTGTTGCGATATCATTAAACTTTTGCACCACCTTCAACCAGTTGGTTTCATCCTTCCGGAGGCTTGCATCTCGTGATAGCTTAATGTATGCCGCATTAGCTTCCCGATATTTTTCTTTTGCTTCAGAGGTAGCGGCAAAAACAGCCTTCTGCATGTCGGGAAGTAAAAGAAGCATGCCGATTGTAAATATTACGGGTATGATCCTAGCTCTATATATATTCATGGTGGTTATCAATGTCCCTTGTAAAATACTCTTATTGCCTATCAAAGAGGAGAGTGCCCTACTTGAGCCGGGGTCCCATGGGTGGCTGCCTGCACTTTTGTAATAGCTGTATTGGCAGTGCCCCCGTTGGCAGAGGCCTTGAGGATTGCACCTGAAATCATGCGCCAGTTTTCTTTCTCGTGGTCTCTCCAGATCATGTAGCGGGAAAGCTCATAGGGATCTTTGTTCAGACTTATAGGAGAGAGAACAGGCCCCCACGTGATTGTAAAAGCATAAGAATATCCTGCATCTTTTAATGTCTTTTTCGTAATGTCGGCTCGTACCCCGTTCGGATATACAAAGGCCGTGATCTTCTTATTCAGGTTTTTCTCCAGGGTCTCTTTAGCGTCGTAGATCTCCCTGAGAAACCCTTTCTTATCTTTATCATAGAATTTCTGGTTCATGAGTTCATGGTAGTACCCATGGGCAGCAATATCGCACCCATCTTTTGAGAGTTCCTTCAATTGATCCCAGGTAAGGGCAAAGGACTTTTTCCCGATAATGGATGGATAAATAGCCAGCATGGGCTTGATATGCCGGGGCTTGAGAATCTCCTGATAGGCAGGGTAGACACTCTGATTCCCATCGTCAATAACGAGAAGCAGGTTCTGTGTCCCTGTGACCGAGCCTTCGAGGAGATCGGCAAACGAGATGAAATGGAACCCCTTGCTCTGGAAGTAATCCATTTGAGAGCGGAGCTCCTGCATGGAAATATCACCACCAAAGCGCTTGTTACCGAGGAAGGAATGATAACAGAGCACGAATACCTTCTGGTCTGCGGTATATGCCGGATCCCACCCTCCAGCAAGGCAAAGCAAGATCACAAGCACCAGGGCCGGAATATAGGTTAGCAGTCTATGTCTGTTCATAGTTCGATCCTTAAGCATGAAGTGGGAAGCAATGCAAGAGATCGGAATATCGGAATAGTCACTTGAGGCAAATCACAGAATCTTTGTTGCCTTTATCATTATTAATATCATTATATTAAAAGGAATTCACAGCACAAGAAAGCTATTCCTTTCATCTTTTTTTTCTTACGCTGTACTTGATATAGTACCAGGTACCGTTCTTACCATTTACCTAATTCATATTTTCGAGAACCCTCCGGACCTCCACGATCCTGGGAAAGTAGTGCTCCGAATCGAGGTCTTCGACTGTGATCGCATGGGTACGGGAATTACATGAGGCATGGATAAATTGACCATTCCCGACATAGAGCCCAACATGGTTGACACGGTAGTGGTCCCTGATCCGGTGGTGCATTTTGAAGAAGATGAGGTCCCCCGGTCTCAGGTCAGACAGGCTGACTGACTTCCCTTCGTGTGCCTGTACTTGCGATGACCTGCTCAATGGGATACCATTCTCATTGAACACATACCTAACGAACCCGGAACAATCAAATCCACTCGGCGTCGTTCCTCCCCAACGGTATGGAGTTCCAAGATAGCTGTATGCTGATTCAAGGATCTTGATGGTTTGCTCATCCAATTGCCCATCATACATCACCTCTTTGTATAGATCAGGAGAATCTTTTGCCAGCCAAAGGTCTGAAGGCGGCATAGTTGGAAGCTCGTAGTCTAGGGCTGGTTTGATATCGGTATGTGAACTTGATGACTGTGTATGATTGCGCTTATGTGCTTTGGTAGTTTTCGTATTCTTTGCGTGTACGGTCTTTCTATGGGTCTTGTTGCCATCGCCTGCTAATGCATGCTTAGTCTTTTTCTTGGAAGCATTCGTTTTCTTGCTTGAGAGTCTAGCCTGCATGTTTGTTATCTTCTTAGAGTTTTTGTGTTTCTTTGCAGCTACAGATTTTACCTCCTTCTTGCTGGTTGTTTGTGCTTGAGCAGCCTGCCCAAAATCTGCCCAGATAAACCCAAGGATCAATGCACATATAACTGGACCTAGAATGAATCTCCTCATAATGACATACCCCCTCAATCACAGTTTCTCAGTCATTAACTCGGGCCAGAATATTGGGCCGCCATTCTAGGAATTCATTTATACCTACCCAAGGGGAGATATGTCAAGATAACCGGAAAACGATGAATACCACTCTTAGATGAAATCTATAGTTTGACCTTTATGATCAAAAGAGAAAACGATGTACCTTGAGTTATTAACCTAAGGTATTCAGTATCCCATGGCATGCAACAATAGCACAACCGAAGAGGCGAATAGGCAGTAGTAGCCGAAGTAATGCAAGCGACCTTGCTCAAGCCAGTGTGACAGCCAGCGTAATGCCGAAAGGCCTGCAAGAAAACTGCAACCAAGTCCAAGCAGCCCTGGTGAGAAAATGTTTAGTATTGGGCCGGTACCGGAATTCATGAGATCATGACGCGATTCGACTCGTCGAATCACTTCATGAGTGTTTCTCATGTAAATGCTTCACAAAATAAAAACATTCTGTAGAATAAGGACATGGCATTTAACAGATCCAGCGGAAAGGGACTTGCAGACAGACCCTTGCGGGCCTCGATTACCATAGAACCTGAAGTGCTTCATGCTTTGCCTCGCACACAGTATGGTCATTCCATCGAGCATCTCGGAAAGTGTATCAATGGTGGTATTTGGGCTGAAGGAGAGTCACCGGAAATGTTTCTCGGCGCCGTGCGCCCCGAACTTGTAGATGCCATAAAATCAATTCATCCCCCCTTGATCCGGTATCCCGGAGGGTGTTTTGCTGACACGTACCATTGGCAGGACGGGATAGGGCCGAGAGCCCGGAGACCCAGGGTGAAGAACAAGGCATGGAATAGATTCCCGGTGCTGGGTAAGCATCTTGGCCCGCTGGAAGACAATCACTTCGGCACAGACGAGTTCATGGAGTTGTGCAAAGAGGTCGGTGCGGAACCTCAGCTTACCGTCAATGTGGGCTCAGGCACAGCCGAAGAGGCGGCCGCCTGGGTGGAATACTGTAATGGACCGAGGGACTCACGCTGGGGTGCTCTGCGTTCGCAAAACGGCCATCCGGAGCCTTACGGAGTAAAGTATTGGGCTGTTGGCAATGAGATGTTCTCGTTTTTTGAGACCGGACACATGAACCCGGCTCAATACGTAATAACCTTCAATGAATATGCACGGGCCATGCGGCGGGTTGATCCGAAGATAAAACTCATCGGATGCGGCACCATGTGGCCTTCTAGGAAGCGTGATGATGTCAACCCGATCATGATGGCTGTACTTGGGAGGCGTGATGACATCAATCGGACGGTGCTGGCAGGGGCTGGAAGGGAGATGGATTACTTATCGGTTCACCTCTATGGACCCAACTTTTTTTATACGATCAGATATCATATTCTCCACCAGTTTCTTCACCGTGAACGGAGCGGTTCCAGAAAAGTCTATTATGACATTCTCGGTTCTCTCCGGTATATGGAAGATTTTGTGGCCGATAACACCAGAGACGTCAGAACACATTCCCCGGCGGGGAAGAAGATCGCACTGGTATTTGATGAATGGAATCTATGGTATGCCTTTTACTCCGATGTAATCGAGGCCAATTTTAATCTTAGGGATGGTTTATGGGTGGCAAGTATGTTGAACATGTTCCATCGCTACGGCCCGGAAATGCCGCTCGCCAACCTCTCTCAAATGGTAAATTGCATCGGTATCATATGCTCAAGCCCTCAGGGCACATTCCTCACCCCTTCCGGACTTGTCTTCAAAATGTACACCGAGCATGCCGGCGAGATGCTCCTTTCAAGCCATGTAGATTGCCCGGTCATCCCTCACGAGACGGGACTTCCTGTGCTTGATCTATCAACAACTCGGACCGATAACAAACTGTCACTCTTTCTGGTAAATCGGCATTATGATGCTGCAGTAAATGCCGCGTGCCTCTTAAAGGGTATCAGGGTCATCTCTGTTGATAACTATCTGGAAATGTCACATTCCAATCCTGTTCAATATAATACCTACACTGAACCCAATGCGATACAGATCAGAAGGAGTAATAAAGCAATTAAGATTACCCGTGAAGGAAGCGGAGCTGCCTTTGATATTCAGCTTCCTGCTCACTCACTTACCTGTATTGAGATGAGTATTGAGGATCGTTGATGTGAATGTTTTATCAAGGCTGCATCAGAATCGATATCCCAGTGATGATGTAATCTGGGTTCTCCCGCTGAACCCATCTTCCAAGGTCAGATTCCAGTGTGGAGTGAACTCCAACCCTCCGCCTATAAGGGCGTTCCATGGATGATCCGAACGTGCCTCTAGGGAGTATTCAAGGTGAGTCCCACTTAAATTATACGTACCCGACTGCCTTGCCTTGATATCCTCATTAGACGCTCCGGTGTAAACAAAAACTTTGTTCCCAAAGGCATCCGTCTTGTATTGAATCCTTACCTTCTGGATCAGGGTATCCACTGAGGTTTGGAGCCTATTAATATTGGTCCATGTGAAATTCACATCATAGCTGTAGAAGAAAGGCCCATATCCGCCACCAAGCATACCTCCAAAACCATAGACCGTCCCATGGTAGTCAATAGAAGATAAAGAAGATAAATCGGACGATAGCCCAGATAGCATGCCTGTAGGCAGGTTTTGCAGGTATTTTAGATAAGAAGGATTAGAAGCAATCTGTGCTTGATTAGCCATGTTAATGTCTAAGTTATTGGCGGTCCCGTTGACAAAGCCTCCGATGCCGTAAAGATCAAGAAAAGACATCAGCCAGGCGTCTACACGGAAGGTCTCAGCATCAGTCCTTTGTTGCAATCTGTCTAGACTTACAAGACCTGTTGGGACTGGATTGCCGTTAAGCTGGAGGTTGAATTTTCTTATGTCGAGATTCTCGCTCACATAGGTATAATTCACTGCTAAGCCGTAAGGGAGCGGCAGCTGGTTACGTGTCTCAGCAGGGACCGATGAGAGGTCTAAGGGCAACAGCCGGTCCTCAGCAAAGCCAGTTCCCGAAAGGGTGATTGCAACGCAGATCCACAAAATGACCTGAGAAAATTTCAACCTCTGGATCAAAGCACAACAAAACATCTTCATCCTCCTAAAACAGTAAAATAGCCCACTGCCTCTAAGGCAGATTATAATAAAGTTCGTGACAACTTTGTCAAGGGAAGTAGAGAGACATAGCCAGAACATTATACGATCCTCAAGAAATTTTGCTATATAATCTCTTCTGGATAAGGGCAGTTACAAATATTCCTCGTCTTCCTGTAAACAGGACTGTATACTTAGGCGTCTTAGTTGGTAACATGGAAAGAAGCATGGATGGGGGATTATGATAGGTGCCCTTTATTCAAAAGGCACTTGAAGTCATAAGATTAATTGTGATTATTGGAAAATATTGTTTGCTTTTTATTCTTTTAATGATTCTATGAAAGAAAATAACATACTTGTGCGAAAAAATCTCATAACTCCCATGTATCTCTTTGTCGCTTTTCTTGTTCTATCCGCAGGTATCATAGCTTCGGGAACTCTCTATTATGAACACCAGAAACAGGCCATAAAAAAGGATAAACAAGAAGAATTGAACGTTATAGCAGAGCTGAAGATTAACCAATTGACTGCTTGGCGTAAGGAACGCATCGCAGACACTATGGCAGCATATTCAAACACCATGTTCAGACGTTCCCTTTCTCTGTTTTTAAAAGGCAATGCATCTAAGGAGCTGCGTCAAGATATTACATCCTGGCTGGAATCACAGCATACCAATTATAAATATGTTCAAGTATCAGTCTTTGGTACTGACGAAGGGCGGAGGCTATCAGTACCTGAACCCGGTGAGCTTTTATGTCCCTTAGTGAAGAGTATTATCTCTAAGGGCCTGTCACCGGGAAAGATAACATTCATTGATTTCTATCGTTGTACGCCCAGCCATCCTGTAAGGATGGGAATGATTATCATGGTTCCCAAAGATCCGCCGAAAGATAATTCTCCTCTGGGCTATATCCTTCTGGAGATCGACCCTGAGGTGTCTGTCTATCCGTTCGTACAATCATGGCCGACACCGAGTCGAACGGCTGAGACGTATATCGTTCGAAGGGAGGGCAATGACGTTGTGTATTTAAATGATCTTCGCCAGCAAAGAAATACCGCCCTTACCTACCGTCTCCCCATATCCCAACCAAATCTTCCCGCAGCCATAGCTGCACGGGGTCAGGAGGGGATAGTCGAAGGGATTGACTATAGTGGCCATGCAGTTTTGGCTGCATTAAAGAAAATCCCTGATACCCCTTGGTTTATGGTTGCCAAAGTGGATCAGGACGAAATCTATTCTCCTATCCGCAAGACCGCCCTCATGATCACTATTACATTCTCACTTATAATCATCACGGTCGCGACCTTGATCGGCATGTGGTATCGGGGGAGACAGGCTGAAGCGTATCGGAGGCAGCTTGCCCTTGAAGAAGATAAGAAGAACCTAGAGTTGCAACTTATTCAGGCCCAGAAGATGGAGGCTCTCGGTATATTGGCTAGTGGGATAGCCCATGATTTTAAGAATGTACTCCAACCCATCCTGATTAATACAGAGCTCATCTCTGACGTGATCCCTCAAGGAACTCAGGAGCGTGAATACCTTGACCAGATTATTGATGCTGTACATCTAGGAAAAAACCTTGTCAGTCAGATCAAATTATTCAGCCCTGGGAAAAAGTCACTATACAAACCCATTCATATCGGTCAGGTTGTTCAGGAAGCACTGACCTTTTTCAAGCGATTGATACCTCCTAATATTAAGCTTAAACAATGGGTAACAGCAAAAGATAGCCTTGTTCGAGCAGATGCAACACAGATCTATCAGCTGGTTCTTAATCTCTGCATGAATGCAATACAGGCAATGGGACCAAGTAAGGGGTTTCTCGGTGTATCCCTTAAGGAGAAAGAGATTACGGAGAACATTCCTGCCACGGTTTCTGATCTCAAACCTGGTAGATATATGAAACTCACAATTCGTGATACAGGTGTTGGGATTAACCAGGAAATACTGGATAAAATATTTGATCTATTTTTTACTACCAAGAAGGAAGATAAGGGAACCGGGTTAGGTCTTGCAGTTGTATATAGTGTAGTAAAAAATGTTCAAGGCTCAATACTTATTAGAAGTGTAATTGGGAAAGGCACCCGCTTCGAAATTTTCTTTCCCGTGCATCTTGATTCTCTGAATTAGTCCCTTAAATAATATTGTTCAAATGAACGGACAGCGAATTAAGTATATTTTACTCGTAGATGACAACATGACGGACCTGAGGAGCTTCCATCAACTGCTTGTCTATTTTGGCTACGATGTGACCTCAACAAACGATCCTTACAAAGCACTTAATTTCTTCCGTGAAGAACCTGATAAATTTCAACTGATCATAACCGATCAATTCATGCCAGGGATGAAAGGTCATGAGTTTGTTACCCATATACACCAAATTCGTGAAGACATTCCTGTGATTCTCTGTTCCGGGTCGGATGAGACGTTACAGGAACTGCAGGAACAAAGGGAAGACATCCAGAGATTCTTGCCTAAACCGTTTTCAAGATCTGAATTAGCAGAAGCTATTCGGGACGTATTAGCCTGTTAAATACTTTTTTCAGATCATGACCACCACCTCTGCGATTTACAATGAGCATAATTAGTATTATTATGGATTTATAATAATTTGAAATAGGAGGTATTGGAATGGGGGATATCTATTCGGAAAAACCATGGCTGAAGAATTATGACAAGCGAGTACCATCGACGCTGAAGTACGAAGAAAAGACCTTTGCAGAAAAGTTCCAGGAAGTCGTAGCAAAATACCCGAACAAGACAGCCCTTGTTTACATGGGCCGGCAGCTCACCTACCGCAACATCGATGAGCTGTCAAACCAGCTCGCTGGGTATCTCATCAAGTCCGGCCTCAAGCCGAACGACGTGGTGGGTCTCCACATGCCCAATATACCCGCCCATTATATCAGCATTATCGCAGTCCAGAAGGCGGGTTGCGTATCCACAGGGCTGAGCCCCCTGCTTACGCCCAATGAGATGGAGCATCAGTTGAATGACTCACAGGCGAAGATTATCATAAGCGTAGATCTCCTTTTCGAGAAGATTGCGGAAATTGCAGACAAGACGAAATTATCCTGTGTGATTGTCTCCGGGATCGCCGATTTTCTGCCCGGTGTGAAGAGGGTCCTCGGCAAGTTATTGAAGAAAATACCCACAGGCGAGATAAAGCCTCTCCCCGGCAAGGACGTGTTGAAATTCATGGATGCCATTAAGGGGATGCCGAAAGATCACGTTGCCGTAAAACGTACCATCAACGATACGATCTTTATGATGTACACCGGAGGGACTACCGGACCTTCAAAAGGTGCACTGATCACCCAGCGCAGCTATATGTCCAATCGGGCGCAGACACTTGCATGGCTTGACATAGGACCCGATTTTTTAGCACTCTCGGCCTTCCCGCTCTTCCACATTGCAGGCCTCGCTTTCGGCGGGTTTTCCCTCACCGTCGGCGGCACCCAGATCTGCGTGCCGAATCCGCGGGATACGCATTTTATTATCAAGGCAATCAAGGACTATAAGCCTCACGCTATCGTGAATGTGCCGACCGTGTTCTTCGAATTGATGAAAAAACCCGAATTCAAAAAACTGGACTTGAGCAGCATCAAGTGGTGCCTTAGTGCCGCGGCGCCGTTCCCGCCCGAGTATATCGGGGAACTCGAGAGTATCATCGGGAAGGGCAATTTCATCGAGTTGTACGGGATGACGGAAACATCCCCGGTGACGTGCTGCAATCCCCGCTTTGGGAAAAAGAAGCCGTCCTCCATCGGCATGCCCCTGCCGGACACGGAGTTCATGCTCATCGATCCCGAGACGAAACAGGCAGCGAAACCCGGAGAGCCCGGCGAGATTGCCATACGAGGGCCGCAGCTCATGAAGGGATACTACAACCGGCCCGAGGAAACCGCCAACACCATCAGGGACGGCTGGCTTTTCACGGGAGACGTGGCCAGGATGGATGAGGATGGTTACTTCTACCTTGTGGATCGGATAAAAGACATGGTCATAGTATCCGGGTTCAAGGTCTTCACCCGTGAACTCGACGATGTTCTCATAAAACATCCTGATATCGAACTCGCAGCCTCCGTCGGCATTCAAGATCCGGATCGGCCCGGATCCGAGCGGGTAGGGGTCGCCATTGTGCTCAAGCCCGGCATTGAAAGGAACGAGGCTGAAAAAGAGAAGATCATCAAATATCTGAGGGAAAATGTGGCCCCCTACAAGGTACCGAAAGTGGTCGAGTTCATGGATCAGCTTCCTACAAGTGCTGTGGGCAAGGTCTTGAAGCGTGAGCTTAGGAAAATAATGAACAGGTCATGATACACATATTGCATTCATCTACTTTCGTGATGAGATGATCATATGGGTGTGATAGCTTTATGATTGGTCTTCCCTATATCCTCTCTCTAAAGGAGCCCCATACGGATACCCTGAGATGTTCACCGCTCCGGGCTGAGGTTCCTGTTTGGGCATCCTCATCAAGCCTTCCAAGCCTTCGTGCCTTTCTGTTGCTGTCTGCATGAGAAACTTCGGTTTCACCATGAATATAACAACAGGAAGTATAGTGAGTGTGCTGGCGATGCAGGCAAGGATCGAGAACGAGATCAGGAAGCCGAAAAAGCGTAAGGGGATAAAGTTGCTGAAAAAGAATACAAAAAATCCTACCACAACGGAGAATCCGTTATACACAATCCCTTTACCTATGGATGTCATTGTTTCGATATAGCCGGCTTCAAGGTTTCCACATGCTCGTGACCGTTCCCTGAGCCTCCAGAGGAAGTATGCCGTATAGTCGGTTCCTACACCGATGCTTATGCCGGTCAATGTTGCTGTGATATAATCCAGCGGAATATGAAGAGCCCCCATGATGCCGAAGACGAGCGTTACCGCACAGAACAGTGGTACAGCTGCGATCAGTCCTGCGATAAAGGACCTGAAGAAGATCATATAGCAGATGATAATGATTAAAACACTGAGCGTAAGGCTCCAGATCTGCCCATCAACGATCATGGTTCCGAGCTCGGCATTTATCTCGACTGCCCCACCAAAAGAGACCTGGATTTCTCTATTCGGATGATCCTTTATATACTGTTTCAGATGAGCGATAAGGACGTGCAGGCGGGGAGTGCTCATATCGGGCAGCCGGATAATAGTCTGCGCCTTGTTGAACTTATAGTCGACAAGGCTGGAAAATTCTCCCGAGCTCTGATTCTCATAAGACAGTAAATATTGGGCGATAAGATTACGGCTGTCCGGGACTCTGTTCTCATTGGGGTCGTTTTTCATGATTCTGTTCATGTACGAGATAAAATCAGACATGGATAACGCATCACCGATGAGCTTTTTGTTTGTTTTCGGATCAGTTTGCTCAAGTGCATATTTCTGGAAGCCTTCCATCCACTTGAGTATCTGCGGATTCTTTATGGGTCCGTCTTCCGGGGAGTCATCGGCAACGGGATGGGTTGACTCGATAAGGACGTTGAGCGTGCTGTAACCGCCGAAGGTATCGCTGATGAACTCTGCATCCTTGTAGATCGACGAACTTCTCGGGAATTGATTCATCACATTTGCATCAGACTCTATCTTCGGGATAAAGTACACGCATAGCGCTGCCAGAAGGAATAGACCAGCGAGCATTTCAATCTTTCTGTTGATAGTGAACTGCGCAATAGATTTCAGTACCTTGTCCGTTTTTGTTCCATGGGGTTTGTCGATGAGCATCTGCGGTACATTGATGTAGGAAAGGATCGCCGTATGGAAGAGGATCGTCAGGATGAACGCGGCAATGATCCCGAAGGCGCAGAAAAACCCCAGCAATGCAAGGCCCCTGACGGGATGAGAGATCATTGTTACGAACCCCACGATAACGGTGATCGCAGAGATGAAGACGGGTGCACCGATCGAGATGATGCCCTTTCCGGCGATGTGCTTTACATCCTCTTTGGTTAGTTGGCCGTGAGCATCCTGCACATCCTCGTAATACTTTGCAATGAGCTGTGTCCCATAGTTATGCGCAATGGCGATGAGCATCGGGCCCATGATGAGGAAAGGAAGTGTTATCTTCTCTCTCATCCACCCCATGAAACCGAAGGATGCAGTGACTGAGAGCAATACTACGATTAACGGAAGGAGCATCCCTCTGAGTGTTCTAAAGCTTGCATAAAGAAAAGCCAGCATGACAATGATGCCGAGTATAAGGAAAAGCTTCATGTCCGAGGCCATCTGCTTCCAGATGTTATATCGGAGGTATGGGAAGCCGGTGAGTGTGAGTTTGTATGCAGGATCAGCGTATTTATCCATGATATTGAGCATGGTTGGCTTATCAGGTTTGTCCGGAAGTCGTTCGCAGAGGTCTTTGTCCTGGATCCAGGCATATGTTTTCCTGCCATCGGACCTGGTCACCGGGACATGAAGATTGACCGACGCAACGATCAACGCCGATTTTTCATCAGGGCTTATCAGGCGCTTAAAAAGCACGTCGTTGGCTTTTGCATTATTCCGGATCTTGTCGACATCTTCCGGCCTAATGAGAGTCATATCTTCCGGAACCACATGAGTGACTTCCATCATATTTTCTTTGTTCGAGATGGATTTTGTCTCAGTGATAGACAGGATCTGGTCTACATAAGGAGAAGTCTTTAATTTTTTACTGATCCCACGAATCTGAGAGAGGATATGCGGGTCCCAGACAGTCCCGTTTTTTGCAGTCACACAGAAATAAACGGTGTCAACACCGCCAAACAACTGTTCAATCTTATTGAATGTTATGCGTGCAGGGATTTTCTCCGGGAGCAGCACCTTTACATCGGGTTCAAGGGTTAGATTTTTAATTCCGATTCCGATGATTCCCACGATTATCAATGAAAGAAGGATAAAACGCAGCGGTTTTGCCGTCACCGTATCAGCGATTTTTTTGACGCCGATTTTCAAGAAGGTGTAGAAGGTAATGAAGCTTAATGCAAAGACTACTGAATAAATTATTACATCGTTACTTATTTTCATAAAACAGACCCCTCTTTGAATTCGAATATGGGTAATGAAAATTCATTACCACAAGTCACTACTTTTTATGTGCCGCTTGAAATATTAACTATTTTATTTACAACCCGCTAAAGTAAATAACAAAAATCACGCCAATAATTAGGTAATGAAGTATCATTATCTATATATAATAAATGATACACGGCTTACAATACTAATCTTCCACTCATCAGTTCATGTTGCTACCGCACCGCATGGTTCTTTCATGAGAATGAGCGTATAGGATATGAAAAGGAGATCATGTATGGAAGACCTCAGGAAACCCGACATGCCTGCCTGGATTGAAGACATGCTCCCTGCAGGTGTTCACCGCAAGGTCGTGGATGCCCACGGGCAACTCATGCATGTCATGGAGTGGGGTAAGGGAATGCCGGTGCTCATGCTCCATGGCAATCCCACCTGGGGCTTCCTGTACCGTAAAATAGTATACCTTCTGAGAGATATGCCGCTTAATTGCATTGCCCCGGATCTCATTGGTCTCGGCTTTTCCAGTAAGCCCCGATCAATGAATGATCACAGCCTTATCAACCACGCCTCATGGTTGGGTTCATTTGTAGATTCTTTGGGAGTGGAAGGAATAATCCTCGTATGCCAGGACTGGGGAGGACCCATCGGGGTAAGGACGCTCTCAGACAGGCCTCATTTATTAAAAGGCTTGGTAGTCCTGAACACCGCATTGAGGCCACCCCACCAAGGATTTCGACCCACATTGTTCCACCGGTTCAGCAATCTCCCCATAATAAGCGATTTTGTTTTCAGGCTCCTCGGTTTTCCACAGAACGTTCTGCATAAGACACAAGGAGATCCGTCATCAATTCAGGGTAAGGTTGCACAAGCCTACCGATACCCCCTTCGCCATATATCCGACCGCATTGCACCCCTAGCCCTTGCCCGCATGGTACCCGCATCTCTCACACACCCAAGTGTTAAAGAGCTTAAGGTATGCGAGGAATTCATCCGGACCTTCCATGGACCGAGCGCTATTGTATGGGGAGAGAAAGACCCTATCCTGGGCAGAGCGCTCCGCAGGATGATAGAACTCATGCCCGATGCATCAGTTCAGCGCACAAAAGCCGGCCACTTTATCCAGGAAGAAGAGCCCGATGCAATAGCCCAGGCAATAAGAGAGGTTTATAAGCACTGCAAAACCTGATGGAAGAAGCTGTCGAGTTGTTGTGCGATAGAGCGTATTGTTCTCATACGCTTTTGCCCATTCAAAGAAACACCTTTTATCTGATATCATTACTCTCTAAAAACTTGGGCTATGGACATCCTCGGAGCGGCACCTTCCATATGAAATCACCATGTTTTAAAAAGTGCGCTATCTGCTGTATGCTCATGTGGGCCTTTCGTTCGACAGATTCTGTCGTGTTGAAGGCATTGTGCGGGGTCAGTACGGCATCGGCATGCCTGCTGAGAGCAAGCACTGAGCGTACCGCAGGATCTTTTGCAGGCAAGCCCGATCGCAAGGCTACGGCAAGTTCCCCCTCGTTTTCATAGACATCGAGCCCTACACCCCCGAGGTGCCCTTCTTCCAGAAGTCGCAATAAATCGGCTGCGGGGGCAAGCTCTCCGCGGGCTATGTTTACAAAGATCGCACCCTGCTTGGCCTTTGTTAAAAGATCATAGGTGAAGTAGCTGTGATTCTTCTCTGTCAGGTTCATGGCGCAGCAGATCACATCGGCCTTTGTTATGGCATCCTCTATGGATACATAGCAAATGGAAGGATGCCTCATGACGATGTCCACCCCAAGGACCTTCATGCCGAGGGCATCACCGATACGGCAGATCTCGGATCCGATGTTGCCCACGCCCACCACGAGCAGGGTCTTGCCCAAACACTCCATGCCTGTGAGTCCGTCCCGGTTGAAGCAGGGCAGGTTAGCCATCTGAGATCTTATCTTTCTCATGAGGCCGAGCCATAACAGCATGGCCTGTTCGCCCACTGCCCGGCTGCAGTACAGGGGCAGGTAGCCTGCCCGGACCTGCGCGCCTGAAGTCGTCAGGTAGGCGGTGATATGGTCGTATCCCGTGCTCCTGGTCAGAATTCCCGTAATGTGTGAGCCCCACATGAGCGGGATGAAAGACTGTGTCCTTATGCTGATGAGTGCGGCGGCCGGCAATGCATGGCCCGACTCCTGGATGGTCTCTTTCATAAAACCCGCACTGATGTTTGCCGGGAGGTATCTGAGCAGCGCCTCTTCCTCTTCGGAAAAGGCCTCATAGAAGAACACGTCCATCGGCTCACTGTATCGGATTTCTCGCCACAAGACAATTTAAGCGTGCTTAAGCGTGATCCATTCAAGTTCTTACGCATGAACACCGTAACATATCTCGGGTGGTCGTGACAGGTTCTCTTATTTCATCGGCACCCACATGAAGGGGCGTTGGTACATGAATGCTGTTCTGTCATTTTTTCTTCCCGGGGGCATGCTGGTGCTGGCATCCCTTTTCCTCGTGCATGCCCAGGGAATCCAAACTCATCTGGAAGCCGTCATCAGCATATACCCCTATGCAGCGTATATCATTTCCATGGCCTTCGGGTGGCGGTTCAACCGCTCCGCCCTCGTGTTCGGTTGCGTATGCATCGCTTTTGTTCATTGGAGCCTTGTACACTTCGGGGCAGTCCACCCTGCGGGTGACATTCTCTGGCGCGTGGCCTTTGATTCTGCCGCTCTGCTCCTGCCGCTTAACCTCGTTGTTTTATCCGTGGCAAGGGAAAGGGGGGTTTTCACTACCAGGGGCTTAAGCCGTCTTGCGCTGATACTTGTGCAGCCCTTGATGGTCGGCATCATTGCCGGTCCTGACCCTGAGCATTATGCTGCCCTTCTTGAACATGTTCTTCTCCCTTTCACCTTCCTGCAGAAACTGAGCGTCCCGCAGATCCCGATGGCGGTGTGCCTGCTCTGTCTTATCGTTATGACCGCCCTGTATGTCCGGGAGGGTGGGGCAAAGGAGAGCGGGTTTTTCTGGGGGATCGTCATGGTTCTCATTGCAATTGCTTCAGCCGGGCAGAAACATCAGATGGGATTTCACTTCTCCACCGCAGCTCTCATCCTTCTGGTGTCCGTCATCGAGGTATCCCATTCCATGGCCTTCAAGGATGAGCTCACCGGGCTGCCGGCCCGCAGGGCTTTGAAGGAAGATCTTCTGAAATTGGGCGGCCGGTATTGCCTGGCCATGCTCGACATCGATCACTTTAAAAAGTTTAACGACAAGCACGGCCACGATGTAGGCGACCAGGTTCTGCGTATGGTGGCCTCAAGGCTCACTAGGGTGACAGGTGGTGGGAAGGCGTTCCGGTATGGTGGGGAGGAATTCACCGTGATCTTCCCCGGTAGGTATGCCGATGATGCCCTGCAACATCTCGAGGATCTCAGGAAAGAAGTGGCCCATGCGGAATTTGCCATCCGCTCCCGCATGAGACCGAGGCGCAAGCCCAAGACACCGAGAAGGGTCAAGACTTCGCCCAAGAGTGTCTCGGTCACCATCAGCATTGGTGTGGCCTGGCCGAGTGAGCGTGCCAGGACGCCCAACGACGTGCTCAAGGTAGCGGACAAGGCACTTTACCGTGCCAAGAAACAGGGACGCAACCAGGTATCCACCTGAATTACTCCCTGGTATTATTCATATTACATCAAATTAAAACTCACCAAATTTATTTAATAAAATTGAGCATGGAAAAGTATTTCACTCCACCTATGAAAATAATTACCCCATAGGGAAGTTCTGTAGATCCGCACAATCTTCAATCTATTGAATTTATATATATTATTATATGGCATGGTCATTGCTCCTTAAGCTGTTGAAACGGCTTCTTATTATAGCAGATACCCCGTCGGGGTGGGAAGGGTGGCGCGATGTTGAGTGAACATGTAATGACTGAATCAGCAAAGAGTTGCAAACAAGCTGCATCCTCCATCATGGAGCTTCTGAAATTCCAGTGCCAGGGCTTCATCCTGCCGCCGCTGGAGGTTAAAAATCTCCTGGGATTGGCCAAAGACGACAAGGCCTGGCATCTTAACGAGCGCGTAGGCCGGCTCAGGAAGGAGCTGGCAAGGCGCTATGTCGCCATGGAGGTTAACCCGATACAGGGCATCACGGTACAGATCTACCGGGTCCCGCTTCAGTCATATGTACTCTGTTCACCAAGGAGCTTGAGGCAATAGGACACACCCTTACACCTTTATCCGCCTCATACATTCTTTTTTTCACTGGAGATTCATAAAGCATGAGGCGGATAAAGGATATAATCCCTCTTGATTGTCCGGCTTGTGATCTCTATCCATGTATATATGGGAAAATCTCGTCTCATTACCGCCTGTACCATGGATTGCCCGGATGCTTGTTCATTGATCATCTCTCAGGAATCCGGCGGAGGGATACGCATCAGAGGGAATCCGGAACACCCTGTTACAAAAGGCTTCGCCTGCCCTAAGATGCAGGCCTATCTCCGCCGTATGAAAAGCGCGGAGCGGATCATATATCCCATGCGCAGGAACGGTGATACCTGGGATCGCATCGACTGGGAATCGGCACTGGATTTGTGTGCCGACAAAATTCGAGTTTACTCTAAAGAGCCCTCTTCCATTCTCTATTTTCATGGTGAAGGAGCCAAGGGTGTCCTCAAACAGGCAGGGCACCTGTTTTTTACATTGCTCGGCGCAAGCAGGGTGCAGGGCTCCCTGTGCGATTCTGCAGGCTACAGTGCGTGCATGAAGGATTTCGGATCTCGGGAAACCCCGGATATGGAGATGCTGCTGGATGCCAGGGCAATCGTCAACTGGGGTAAAGATCTGCTGCGAAGCTCCATCCACATGGCATCCCTTGTCCGTAAGGCCGGGCAGCAGGGGACCAAGGTGCTCACCATCTCACCGGGCGGCGATCTCAATAAGGACCATTCCGATGATATGGTCCTCATCCGGCCCGGTACGGACAGGCTTCTGGCGGCAGCCGTGGTCAGGCTCATGATAGAGCGAGGCGCCATCCGCCCTGAGATCATGGGGTGCACGAATAACTATGATGAATTCAAAGGACTCATCTTAAGCAATCATCTCGATGATCTGCTGAAGGCCTGCGGGGTATCACGGGAGCAGGCAGAGCTGGTGTATGATTTCTATATAAAGACGCACCCCACGGCCACCATCATCGGTGCCGGCCTCCAGAGGCATCGATACGGCGGCCAGAACGTCAGGTTCATCAATGCGCTGGCCATGCTCTCCGGTAATATCGGCATCAGGGGAGGGGGCAGCTACTTCCACCTGAATTCCCTGAGGAACCTCAATCTCTCCTGGACAGGCCAGGGCCGGAGTGAGGGAGCAAGGTTCCTGCGCATGCCGCTCATCGGGCAGGATATTTCCGAGGCGCATGATCCGCCCATCAGGATGATCTGGGTGGATGGCTCCAATATGATTAACCAGGCGCCCGGGGCCCAGGGTACTGCAGCCGCATTTGAGAAGATCGAGTTCAAGATGGTGGTCGATGCATTCATGACCGATACCGCCTTGCGTGCAGACCTTGTTCTGCCGCCCACTCTGATGCTCGAGCAGGAGGACATCGTTGCGTCCTACATGCATGACTATGTGCAGTATGTGAAAGAGATACTGGAACCTCCCGGTGAGGCCAGGCCCGATTTCTGGATCCTGACGGAACTCGGCAGGCGCCTTGATCCGCCTATCGTGCTTCCCGATGCTTCAGCATGCCTCGGGGAGTCCCTTCATTCGCCCTATCTCGATATCACCCTCGATGAGTTGAAGCTGAAGGGGTTTGCAAAGGCAAGAAGGCCGCCCGTGCCGTATAAGGGCATGAAATTCGACCATGAGGACGGGAAGTACCGGTTTCCTGCGGCACTCCATGATGAACCTGCCCCGCCGGAGGGGTACCCCCTGAGGCTCATGAGCCTTATCCGGAAAGGCTTCATGCATTCCCAGATCCTGCCGGGAGACCAGGATATGCCGCCTTTTGTGTGGATATCACCAGAGAACAGGTTTCTCAAGGGCATTGACCGCGCACGACCCGTTTTCCTTGTCTCCCCGCTTGGCCGAATGCAGGTGCGTATCGAGACGATGAAGGGCCTTCACCCCGAAGTCGTTGTCTATCGCAGGGGAGACTGGATGAGGCTTGGTGGTGGAATAAACCGGCTTATATCCCCGCAGCTCACCGACATGGGGACATGCTCTGCGTTCTATGATCAGTATGTTCGCCTGGAAATTTATTGATTGGGAGGATGTTTCTCGTCATGGAAATGAGGCTTGAAATCCTTGATCACTTTGCACGATGGTCACAGGAGGTAAAGACGCTTACGGATACCGGCGCCCGCAAGGATTTTTTCAGGCAGGAGCTTCCGAATCTCCTGAAGGACAAGGCGCTTCTTAAGACGGTATTGCGGGCCATCGTGGAAAACAGGCCATACCCTGATGTAAGTTCCGCTACCATGTTTGACAGTGAGATAGTACTCTACCGGGACCCCGGAAAGATGTTTTCAGTGAGGTTTTACCTGTGGGGGCCGGGTGAATACGATCCTATTCACGATCATAACTCCTGGGGCGTCATCGGTACGGCCCTGGGGACACTGGACATCATCAATTTCAGGAGACTGGATGACGGTTCGGATGAACGGCATGCAGTCCTCGAGGAGTGTTCACGGCAGTTCATACCGACCGGAGAGACCTATCCGGTTTTCCCTTTGAACAAAGGAATCCATCAGACCGGGAATGCCAATGATCCTGCCATCATCCAGGTCGGGATCTATGGAGAAAACCTCACGGGCAGGGAATATGTGAACGTCTTCGACCTTAAGACAGGAGAGGTCTCCAGACTCTATCTGCCGCATGCGAAGAAGCGCATGCTGGCAAGGAACGCGCTTGAGGCCTTTAGCGAGCAGTGAACGGAAAGGCAGTGACTAGTGAATAGTGACGGAACCTCTACCCCCACTCGGCAATGGTGGTGTTGACAAATGATCACAAAAAGGCAAACTGAATGAATAAGCCGAACAAACAATAAGGAAGGTGCCATGGATATACTCTTTCAAAAATCGGATGGGACACAGCAAGGGACACTACCATCGCTGAGCGTATTACTGGAGATGCTTAAGCCTCCATTCTCCAAGGGCGACTCCGTGGGTGTCAAGCTCCACTGGGGAGAGCAGGGCAATAACAGCTTCCTCGACCCGATCTATGCCCGGGAGATTGTCCGCTGGCTTACTTCAAAGGGTTGCAAACCTTTCATCTTAGACACCACGGTGCTCTATTCCGGGGGCAGGCACACCGGGAGAGACTCGCTGGAGACGGCTAGGCAGCACGGCTATACCGAGGAATTCCTCGGCTGCCCGGTGGTAATCGCAGACGGCTTGGACGGCCGGGACGTCATCGATATCCCTGCCGGCTACAAGCACTTCAAGACCGCCCAGGTTACCTCCCTTGCCGCGAAGACAAACGGCTTCGTCATCTTTTCCCATTTCAAGGCGCATCTCGCTGCAGGCTTCGGCGGGGCCATCAAGAACATCTCCATGGGGTTTGCATCCCGTGCCCAGAAGCAGCGCATGCATTCGGATGTGAAGCCTATACTCAGTCAGAAAAAGTGCAGCAAGTGCGGTATCTGCACCGAGGTTTGCCCCACCGGTGCAGCCAGTATCATTGATGGCGAGTACCCGAGCTATGACCTTGAAGTCTGCATCGGGTGTGCCCAGTGCATTGCCCAGTGCCCGGAGATGGCCCTGCGGATCCTATGGGGTGAGGATCACGCGGCGTTCCAGGAGAAGCTTATTGAGACCGCTGCTGCGGTGTGGCGGATAATAGGCAAAAAGACCGTGCTCATCAATGCACTCATAAAGATCACTGCCGAGTGCGACTGTCTGCCCGGGAAGACCGATATCATTGCAGGCGATATCGGGTTCACAGGCGGCTACCACCCGGTTGCCCTGGATGCCGATTCGGTTTCACGTCTCGGCGCAGACATTATTACCAGAGCCCATTCGTACCTGCCCTGGCAGCGGCAGTTCTCCTATGCGCAGGAGATAGGATTTGATGGGAAATGAGGTACGGCAACCTGTGCGTGGCAAGCGATACCTCATAGGGCTGAAGGCCTTAGCGCTTGCCGTGCCCATTATCCTCATCTACACGGGCGACGTGGATTGCCTCTCCGGCTGAGGCACGGCCTTGAGAGCGGCCATGAAAGGATGATATCAAGATGCTCATAGAGATGCACGCCCATACCTCAAAGCACTCATCCTGCAGCCGCATCGACCCGGTTTCACTTGTCAGGGGTGTACTCCGCAAGGGCCTCCAGGGGCTCATTATCACCGAACACCACTACCTTTGGAGCGCCGAGGAGATTCAGGAACTCAGGAAGGCTGCAGAGGTGAGTGAGCATTTCGTTATCCTTGCCGGCCAGGAGGTGGAAACCGATTTCGGACACGTGCTCGTCTATGGCCCCCAGGATACCATTCCGGAGAGGATAAGCCTTGAAAAGCTCAAGAGTGCATTTCCCGATGCAGCCCTTGTGTGGGCCCATCCCTTCCGGGAAGGCAAGGTGCCCTATGCGAAAAAGCTAACTGATAACAGGTTTGAGGCCATCGAGATCTTCAGCAGCAACCATACCTTAAGTGAAAACTATCTGGGGCTCAAGCTCTGGCATAAGCACCGTTTTACGGCCATAAGCGGCAGCGATACGCATGCCGATGATACGGCAGGCATCCTTCCCACCCAGTTCGACCACCCCGTCACCTCCATAACTGAGGTCGCCTCCGAGATCAGGTATGGCAGATGCCGGCCTTTTTACAAAGAGATTCCAAAGGCGGGCGGGAATATGCTTGTCCAGGAGATTACGTTGGGAACCAAGGGGGATGATGAAGCGCGAAGCAGGATCATCCTCAAGAGGCCGGGCAAGTCGGAAAAATGGATGCCTTTAAGGGATACATCCCGGATCGTGAGCGAGGTCCACGAGCACGGCTTTTCCGGGGGCACCTTCAGAGTCCCCAGGATCTTCGAGATCAATGAGGAGGAGAGGCTGGTCATTGAAGAGGGACAGCGGGGAAGGAACCTCTTCGACCTGCTGGCCAAGGTGAGCGAGGCTACGGGAAAATCCTATATCACCCTGGCGGCCAGGTGGCTTGCCCGTCTGCATTCGCAACGGATCCGCATGGGCTCTGTACAAAATACCATGGCCCGGGAGCGGCAGCGGTTTGCATCGTATGAAAAGTCATTCGAGAAAAGCTCCAGCCCTTACCTGAGCCGGGTCCGCCGCCTTATCGACACGGTCAAGTCCTTCGAAGAGGGCTTGTTCGAGAAATCATACGCCGATTTCGTACTTGTGCATGGTGATTATCACCCGAAGAACATCATCATCGGCCAGGACAGGATGCAGGACATCAGCACCCTGTTCATCTCGGTCATCGACTTCGGCAATGCCATGCTGTTCTCTCCTGCATTTGACGTGGGATATTTCCTTGAGCAGTTCGAGAATCAGCTCAGGTTGCACCCGCGGGCGCTCGATGCCTATCGCAGAGAAGATTTTATAGCGCACTACCTTGAGGAGGCATCCGTGCCTGATCGGGATGAATTTCTTCACAGGGTAAACCTCTTCAGGATAAGGGCGGGCTTGAGTATCGGCGCATTTCTCGTCAAAGTGGGCAAGGGCGTGAGTAACGACATGGACCTGCTCATCAAACGTTCAATTGCCTTGCTTGAATAATGTGGAGCAGCTTCAGGGATCAAGGCGCGATCAGGAGGCAAAGGAATTCTCATTGACAAGGGGGTGATGATATGGCTGATGCGCCGAAGTATCACATCGGTTTCTCTCAATCGGACCTCGGGACAGACCCGCCCCTGTGCGCCCTGCTCTGCGGTGACCCGGACCGTATCAGAAGGATTGCAGGAGGCTTTCCCGGGATCAAGCAGGCTAGGCTTCTCTCCGAGAAGCGGGGGCTGGTGAGTTGCCTTACCTCAACGGAACAGGGGAGGCCGCTTTTGCTGGCTACATCCGGCATGGGTGCACCTTCTACGAGCATTGTGGTAAACGAGCTCTACCAGGTGGGTATCAGGCTTATCATCCGCGTGGGCACCACGGGCTCCATCCAAGACTCCATCAGGTCCGGAGGCGCCATCATATCCAAGGCGGCGCTGTGCCGGCAGGGTGCAGCGCTCGACATCGCGCCCGTGGAGTACCCTGCCGCAGCCGACCCATTCATCACCGTGGCCCTGGTGAAGGCAGCCAGGCAACTCGGTGTGGACTGGCACCTGGGCATAACCGCATCGGTCGACACATTCTTCGAGGGCCAGGAGCGCACGCTCACTTCAGCCAACACTCACTTGCTGCGGCGCCTGCAGGGCATCACCGAGGAGTACGCTCACCTGAACATCTTGAACTATGAGATGGAATGCGGGACACTCTTCAAGATGGCGGGTGTATACGGCTTTGCCGCCGGGTGTGTATGTGCGGTCATCGACGACCCCACCACGGGCGAGGCGGTGGACCTCTCGGTCAAGGACAAGGCCGAGTCGGATGCCGTCCGGGTTGCCCTTGCGGCCGTCGAGGGCCTGGACTTAGGATTTCTTGGCTCCCGGAGGTGAGGCCCCATGGTGGTGCCTCCTTATGCTGGCAGCCTGCGCCGGAAGAATATCCTCATCAGGAGAGAGATCAGGTGCCTTCGATAGCTTGGAGAAATGAAGTGAGACTTTGCATCGATCTCTTCTCAAGATCATCAGTTTTCTGACCTTTTGAAAACGTATATCTATCGAAGTAATCAATGCTTCTACTATAACAGAAGTCTGGATCAAGGAGTATAATACAAATTATCCATACCAAGGGCTTTGCTACTACTATCTGATCAGTTACAAAAAAAATTTAACCGCATGATTGGTATTGATTCTAGAGGGTAATTACATTACATTCGTACCCTGTTATCAAGTCACATTTCCAGGCTATCACCCTTAGTCAAGCACATCCCGCACCTTATAGGCAAGATCTTGGAGATTGAATGGCTTCTGGATGAAATGAACACCCGGCTCCAACACCCCGTGGTGACTAATCACATCAGAGGTATATCCCGACATGTAGAGCACCTTAAGTTCATTTCTTAAACTGGAGAGTTGCGTGTAAACCATACGGCCATTCATATCAGGCAGTATAACATCTGTAAGAAGCATGTGGATGTCTCCTTGATATGAATTAAATGCTTCCTGTGCTGTCCTGCCGTCTTGTGCTTCCAGGACTGTGTAACCATAGTGTCTGAGTGCGTTTACAGTAATATCACGTACCTGGTTTTCATCCTCCACGACTAGAACCGTCTCGGTACCATGCAAAGGTTTCTCTTTCATTCGAATTGCCGATGCAGGGGCATCAACCCCTTCATAATTGGGAAAATAAATCCGAAAGATGGTCCCCTTGCCAATTTCACTATAAACAGAGATATGTCCTCCATGCTGCTTGACAATGCCATAGACTGTTGCCAATCCGAGGCCCGTTCCCTTTCCCGCCCCCTTGGTGGTGTAGAAGGGTTCAAAGATATGTTCGAGAGTCTCCTTGTCCATGCCAGTGCCCGTATCAATGAATGACATCATGATGTAATGCCCTGGAGTGATCCCTTCGTGGGTTCTGGCATAAGTATCGTCTAAAACAACTTCTGAGGTTTCGATGAAGATTGCCCCTCCATCCGGCATGGCATCCTGCGCATTGACTGAAAGGTTTAATATTATCTGTTCAACCTGTCCGGTATCAGCCTGGATTACACCCAGGACCGGAGCTTGGCGGATTTCGATCTTCACGTTCTCTTGAAGAGTACGCTGAATCATATTTTTCACCCCGGTAATCACCCTGTTCAGGTTGACAGGTTTCATCTCCAGGGTCTGCCTGCGTGCAAAGGCCAGAAGCTGCATCACCAGACCCTTGGACCGCTCTGCGGAGTGGGAGATCTGTGCAACGTTATTTCTGTGTGGATCATCCGGAGCAAGGTCATCCAGGAGCATTTCTGCATAACCCATAATCGGTGTGAGCATATTGTTGAAGTCATGGGCCACACCCCCGGCTAAACGACCAACAGACTCCATCTTCTGGGCTTGCATCAGCTGCTCTTCGAGCTTTCTGCGCTCTTCTTCAGCTTGCTTGCGCTGGGTGATTTCCACATTTGTACCTTCAAAGTATAAAGGATTCCCTTTCGCGTCACGCACTACGTGAATATTGAGGGAAATCCAGATCTTGCTCCTGTCTTTTCGGTAAAACTCAACTTCATACCCTTCAATCTGGTGGTTCTGCAGGAGAATCTCAAGCATGTGTTCCCGGTCGTTAGGGTTTACATAAAGTTCCTGGTTCAAATTTTTAACGGTGTCGATCATTTCCCGGGGTGAAGAAAACCCGAACATCCGTGCCAAAGCAGGGTTCACACTCAGAAACCACCCCTCGGGTTTTGTCTGGAAGATGCCCTCAGTGGCATTCTCAAAGATCGTTCGATACCGTTCTTCGCTCTCCTGTAGAGACTTCTCAGCAAGCTTACGACCAGTGATATCACGGGTTATACCCAGGAAACCCGTAAACCTCTCTTCATTGTCCCTCAAAGGTGAAAAGGTACTTTCGGTCCAGATGGTAGATCCGTCCTTGCAAGTTTCTTCTAATTCCACCGTGCGAGTTCTCCTAAGATCCTTGGTTTCTCTGGCCTCGATCTCCAATTCTTCCAGGAAGACATTCATACCAACTTCCAGAGAAGCCGGAGTCAAGGCCTCGGCAGGTGTCTGGGACATAGCTTCTTCAACAGTGAAGCCACGTACTCGTTCTATAGAAGGGCTGATGTAGGTGAATTGAAGATCTTTATCCATGGTGAAGATGATATCGCTGGCATTCTCTGCAAGCAACCGATAGCGGGATTCACTTTCCTGAAGTGCTTCTTCAGCTCTTTGCTTGTCAGTGATATCACGAATACATTCTATGGCACCGACGATTTCTCCTGATGAGTCATATATCGGTTGCGCCCACCCTGAAAGGAAACTTTTCTGCCCCCTAACAACAGGGGCATCGGTATCTCCGATGAGCAGACTACCTTTGCGCTTGATGTGGCAATACTTCTTCTCGACTTCTTCCTTGGGCATGAGTACGAGATCAATAAGAGTAGGCCTTCTTTCTCCATAGAAGGGGATTGCATACTCGTAGTTTTTCTTGCCGATCATTTCATCAGCACTGAAGCCGGTCATCTTCTCGATAGCCTTGTTCCAAGCGATGACCATTCCTTCCTTGTTAATGACAAGTGTGGCATCGGGAAGAAAGTTGATGATATCCGCCATTTGTTGCTTGGATTCCCTCAGTGCTTCTTGGGCCAGCTTCTGCACGGTAATATCCTCGTATGTTCCCAACACACCACTGATAATCCCATTGCTATCAAGTAAAGGTGTCTTACTTGTATGCAGCCATATTTTATCTCCGGTAGGTGTGGTCTGGGGTTCTTCATAATTAAGTTTTTGCTTGCCACTTTCTATAACTGCACGATCATCAGATCGATAAAGTTCGGCCTGATTAACCCAAACCATGTCAAAGTCGTTCCTGCCGATTATCTCATCAGTCGATTTAAGCCCTGCGTCTTTTGCAAATTGCTTGTTACAGCCAAGGTAATTCAACTCCTTGTCTTTCCAGAAGACCCTCACAGGAATGGTATCAAGCACCAGGCGCAACATTTGCTGTGATTCGCGCAGCGCTTCCTCCGTGTGTTTTCTCTCCGAAATATCTCGAACGATACCACGGAATCCTGTCGGTTTACCGGACCTATCCCGGATGAGGGAAATGGATGACTCAAGGGGAATCATGGAGCCATCTTTTCTCATGATGTTCCATTCCAGTCCTTTGGAGGGTTGTCCTGTTCTGAACACCTCATAATACGTGTCAGCCATATGTCGGATACTCTCCACATCTGCATACTCCTGATAGTTTTTCCCCATGAGCTCTTCTGGTGAGTATCCTGAAATTGTGGGAATCATGTAATTGAAGAAGGTGAGATTCCCGTTGAGGTCAAGTTCATAGTAGCCATCCTCAATGTTATCGAGGATTGTCCTGTACCTTTCTTCACTCTCCCTGAGTTTCTTTTCTGCCTGTTTCCTCGTCGTGATGTCACGTATGACACCCTTAAATCCGAGAGGATTTCCATTTTTATCCTTTTTGATGGATACGGACGCCTCCACAACAATTTTCTTACTATTCTTGGTGATGATCTCATAATCAAATCCGTTTATGGTTTCTCCTGTGAGGTAAACCTTGTGGAAAGCCTCAAGCACCTTTTCAGCATTCTCCCCATCCATATACTTCCGGTAGTTCATGCCCATGAGTTCATCATCGGTGTAACCTAAGGTCTTAAGTGATGAGGCATTGAAGAATGTGAAGTTTCCATTCAGATCTACTTCGTAATAAATTTCTTCCATGCTCTCAAGGATGTTTCGGTAACGCTCCTCGAAAGGGCGAAGCGCTTCTTCCTCCTGATTGTGTTCTGATGCAGATATGACCATCTCTGAGATCGGTTGCTGTGCCTCGGTTAACTCTTCCATAAGCTGCCCTCTTGTCGGTTTTAGGTGTCTCATAATGGGTTTGCTCTCATTGTGTCTTCCCGTTCAAAGTATATCGTCATTTTGGTAATCCTTAATAATCTCCATTGACCCCATTTGAGGGTAAATGGACAATCAGCAAATATATTGATTGCATTGTTATGAATCGAAGGACTTAGAAAACACTGATTTGTTACAGTCTTTTGGAGATATCTCTATCAGAACTCCCTCTACCTTATAATATCGATCATGGCACGTCACCTTTGAAAAACCGGTTCTGTAGAATTGTAGAATCCGTGCCAGGATTGGCACTCTGACATGATGTAACCATTTACATATATCTCGTCTCGAGACCATCGATAATATCGCAGAGATCAACACTGTTAGGTGACTAAGTGATAGTCCTTTAAAGTTGACATGAACCTGAAAGATTGTCTTCTAATGATTTTATCATCAAGCTAAAGTTAAAACATCTCCTTTATAACCAAGGATCATCCATAGTTACATAGCCACATCCACCTTGTGGGGTTTGATATTTGAGATATACTAATTACCAATTCATTTTCGAACGCATTAACTCGGATTATAGTGCCTAGAAGTGTTAAAGATTCAGACACAAAAGAAACATTCAACGTAAGATTAAGGAATTGATCAGCTTGTTCCAGCCCCAGGAAAGCAAAAAGTTCCGGTGAGTTAATACATACACCACCAATACTGATATCTTTTGTATATCCATATCCCTTAATAATTTCATTCAATTGTAATGATACCTTTGATTTGTAGTTTTTTCTAAGATTATTTCTTCTATCATTCATGTTGAAACCCTATTATTTAGGATTGGTTAACTAACTATCTTATCGGGAGATTTCATAAGATATGCATTACATTTATTATAAAGCTAAATATTGCGCATCAGGAGTCATACCTTGACTTGCTGTGACCATTTACAAAGAATAAATAAAAAGGCAGGGCCTTTCAATGACCCTGCCTCTGATATCCTGTTAATATGCTGTATTACTTTTTCATCTTTCTTCTGAATCCTGCCAGTCCGAGAAGACCTGATCCGAGAAGCATCAGTGTAGCGGGCTCAGGGACTGGGGGTGTCGCCTTATCGGAAAACCATGCACTGTCGCAATCACGACCATTAGTGAAATCAGCGATATGTGCAGCATAATGATAACCATCTGAATTAGCAATATAGAACTGACTCGCATTGTTAATGCCCAACTCCGTCACCGTAAAAGTCAGTGGATCATGTCTACTATTTCCTTTCCCTACTGTATCATAGTTAAAAATACCAAACATGCTGAGGTTCTGGCCAGATTTTACACTCCATTTATTGGGTAATGAAAAAACGGCACTTGATAAGTCTAGACTGGAATTGAATCCGAATGACTGTATGCCAAAGTTTGACCCAGCCCCTAAGAGAGCTTGATTGGCGTCAACTGTAAACGTTGCTGTGTCTCCCGTCACCGCTACCGTGACCGTAGCGAACGTTCCGGTAAGACCGAGATCAACATTAGAGTAATTAAGATCTGTTGTGATAGGTGTTGCTTCGGCAAGAAAGGAACCGATATTTTTCTGGGACAGCAGATGCTGTCAGGGATGTATGGGCTGAGAGGGCTACTCCCTTCACATCACCCTCTCGCTGTACAGTCTAAACCCCGATGGGTGCCTGGTGCGGATCGTAATCTGTCACCTGAGCATAATGAAAAACAGGGCGCAGAAAAGGAATCGTTGGTATGCTCCCAGCTGGCTATACGTTACACCTGCAAAAAAATGTGCGATGGCGAACTATGTTTTTATTGACAGGGGCCTTTTAATGGGTGCCATTGGCCACGGTCTGGTATTAAGTGATAGGCTTCGTATGTTTCAAACCAATATCTTCAGTTTTCAGACTTCATAGAACCGAGAAGAAATCGCAGTTATCTCTACTCTGATATAGAGTTGAAACACATCTCATGTTATAAAAAGAGTGATTACAACTCTATGATGAAATTAAACATCAGTTATTATAGAAGTGGCGATTTTACACTTATTTATTTCAAGCCTTGACTGGTTCATGGCGGGGTATTCAACCCATGTTTAGGGATAATTCTAATCTAAGCATTGGGCTGCAGGTTTTTAACCCGTTGGTCCCCAAAAGCCCAGGCTGAAGAAATTAAGACACGAAAGAAGAAATCATGAAACCCATTATACCTATCCTGCAGGAAATACCGTATCAGGCATTACGCGCTGTGATCAGGCTCATCCGATGCCTGCCCTATAACCTCGTGGTGAATCTTTTTCGATTTATTGGCATCATCATGTGGCTCGTAGACCCGTTCCATAGGAAGGTTGCCACAGTCCAGATACGCACCGCCCTTGGCATAGAGAATCCGTGGCGGCTTGTGCTGAAGGTATTCATGAACCAGACAGAAATAATTGTAGACACGATCCGGTATGCATTTATGAGCGATGAAGAGATCAGAAGCAGGATTGTGGTGGAGGGGAAGGAGCACGTAGATGAGGCGCTGGCAAGCGGACGGGG
>Ga0187853_10000273_pt1 | contig 57693 bp, 47 predicted proteins | sample June2016WEW_6_10_2_FD_132417 | JGI IMG/M metagenome (GOLD analysis project Ga0187853, IMG submission 132417) | Peatland microbial communities from SPRUCE experiment site at the Marcell Experimental Forest, Minnesota, USA - June2016WEW_6_100 | ecosystem: Environmental > Terrestrial > Soil >... | reverse complement strand
TGGCCAGCCTGCGCTGGTACGTACGCGGCGTGATCGATCTGCTGCATGACAACAGTTTTCTCCAGCAGCACCTCCCCTCCGAAAAACGGGAAGAGCTGCTCGAGCGGGCTAAACGCTGTCTGCATGCAAAGAAACCGAAAGGCAGCCGCGGGGAGGGTATTGAAGCCGGGAGATACGTTCCCCTGGCAGAGATCAACCTGTTGATGGGGTCCCTCAGCATGGATGAAACAAAGGCCGGCTGCCGTGACCGGGCCATGCTCGCAATTGGCTGGAGATTGGGACCACGCGTCTCCGAGATTGCCGGCCTCAGCATGAAAAGCATCACCCCCCTGCCCCTCAGCCCGGAACCTGCGTACGAGATCATGATCGTCGGGAAGGGCAACAAACAACGTCCCGCCAAACTCATCTTGGATCAGAATGCGGGGATCTATTTGAGAGAATGGTTGGAGCTGCGCGGCAGCACCCCGGGCGCCCTGTTCTGTTATATCACCCGGGGGGACCACCTGCGCCGATTGGATCGCCATTTATCTCCACGGGCGCTGCACCTGATCCTGAAGAACCGCATCGCCGGGGCGAACCGCGCTGCCGAGGCGATCAAGCCGCTGACCTGGCACGATTTTCGGAGAACGGTGATCAGCGACATCATTGCCGATTCCAAACAGGGCGGGCTGGTCGAGGCGCAAAAGATCGCCGGCCACAGCTCGGTGATTACAACCGCCAGATATGATCGCCTGTGGAGAGAAAAGATCAACGCCGCCCTCAAATCCCGCCCGGATGTTCCCTACAATGTTCGCAACACTGCCAAAGCGAAAGCTGCCCAGGTCACCCAGGGAGGGAAGTAAGGATACCGCCATCCATAATTGAGCTCATCATCTTTGTTATGTCCGTATGGTGCGTTTATGGACACTATCTGACAGAAGAGCGCGCGTAATGGGTTTGCTTTTACGATTCACTCTACAGTAGGAGGATGCACAGATTTCGACACACTCCCATCCTCCGCCACGTGGCTCTCCTCAAAGGAATAGCCCACAAGAAGGCTCAAGAGCAAAGATATCCATCACTAATTCACTCCCCCGTTTCATTGCCCATCCATTTTGAGGAAAGGATTCGGTTTGCAACGGTATGATATTCCGAAATTTCTAAAAAATCACCAAGCCGTCTTCTGATCATTTCCTTTAAATCATTATCCTTGCAGTTTTGATATATCTGAATTGCTTGAAGTAGATAATCCCACGCCTCAGAGGTATTTCCTTTGGTAAAAGCTATAAGCGATTCTTGGGCTAGACAATAACCTATTCCAGGCTCGTCGTTGAACTTTTTGTAGATTTTCTGAGCATTTCGAAGATATCTTTGAGCCTCTTTCAGCTTTCCGCGCGTGGCAGCCAGGGTTCCCAGGTCAAACAATGTGCTACCCTTTTCCCGATTAAGGCCTGATCGATTCAAGAAATTCAACGTCTTTTGAAGGTATTGATTTGCCAGTTCATAATCTCCAATTTTGCGAGTAAAAAGAGCTGCTTGATTATAAGTAACAACAATCAACTTGGCGTATCCGGCCTTCAGTGCGATATCAAGGCTTTCTTTGAATTCGTGATATGCAAGTTCATTCTCTCCGCGCAATTCTTGAATACGCCCTAGCCCTTGAAGACAAAGCACTTGAGTTGTTAAATCGCCCAAAGTATTAGCCAACTCCAATGCTTCCTGGTACCAAGAATATGATTCTTCTAATTCGCCTTGATCCAATGCCACAGCGGCAAGGTTTTCTAAGGCGTTCAAGACTGTACTTTGATCTCCATATTTACGCTCCAGTTCAACGCGTTCTTTCATCAATTGATACGCTTCTTTTATTTGCCCCGTTTTCATAAGTAATTCAGCTTTGAATCCTATGACCCAAGCAATTGATTTTTGCTCTCCTGAACTTCCATAAATTTCCTGGCCCTCTTGATATAATTTTTTGGCTTCATCATAATTACCCATAGCGACCGCAATACTCCCCGAGTCAACTAAAACACCTGCAAGTCGATTCCGGTCGCCAGATTTTCGAACTAAGGATAAACGTTCCAATTGTAGGTGCCAAGCTTGATCTAAATTTCCTAGACTTCGTGCAAGTATTGAAAGCCGTTCGAGGGAATTAGCTAAACTGGCCGCATCACCGAGAGCTTCAAGCGAGTTCTTGCTTTGTGTTTGAAGAAGCTCGGCATCTTTGTATGCCCCTTGCACCATAGCTATATTTCCCAACTCACCCAGTATTAGTGCCTCTAATTTTCGGTGTTTGATCCTTTGCGCAATTTTCAGCGCCTCTGTTGCGTAAGTACGCGCTTCTTTATATTCACCTCGTCGGAACAATAAGGTGCTCAATTGGACGCGGAGGGCGATTCGTTGATGCCAAATCTCTGGTTTAGGATCTCGGCCTTGCATCCAGAAATAATTATCGGCCGAATCGATTGCAATATGCAAACCCGCCACGAGTTCTTCCCAATAACCGGTTGTATCTAGAAATTCATCTATAAGTAAAACACTGTCGACTACTTCTTGCCAGGCCTTAAGATCCCCATACAAACCGATCGCAGAAAAGATGTTTTCGATTTCAAAAGCAAGTGCATCATAGTTCTTCTCGTAAGCGCGAGTGTATTGCTGGAAATGATCGGCAAATCGACGAGCAGATTGCTTGTAGGTGTCATGTGGGTTGATGCGAGTCATAATTGCCTAGAAGGAAAATTTTAGCCTAAGTGCTTTCCTTCGTTCGAGCACGGATTTGCGCCAGCCGCCGGGCGACTCTATCGGCTTCTGATGGATTAATATCTCTGACCATTGTCAGTGTTTTCTGCCAGAATGTTATTGCAAGTATAAATTGCCCTGAGTTTTCGTAGGCTGCAGCAAGGTTACTCAAAGAGTTTGCTATCCCCTGTTGATCACCAATCTCTTGTTTGATTCGTAAGCTTTCTTTAAAGCTCTTAATAGCTTCATCAAACCTTTTTTGCATCCTGCGAACGATGCCTAAATTATTCAAAGCCTGACCTTCTCCAAAATGATCGGAAATTTTCCTCTGTATTTTTATGCTCGCGTTAAAATAAGAGCATGCATCCTCCAGTTTTTGTTGTCTTGCCAAAACAATTCCAATACCCATTAAGCATTGTGATCGTTCATATAACTCTCCAAGTTTCTCAAAAACTCGAATCGCACTGGTATAACTCTCAAGCGAAGCCTGCAAATTTCTTTGAGCAAAATAAGTACCTCCAAGATTCCCCAAGGACAATCCTTCACCATAGCGGTCGCCAATTTGCTGGCAGAGGTTATAGCTTTCTTGGCCGTATTGGACACTTTCTGAAAGACGTTCAACTTGCCGATATATGACCGAGAGATTATTCAAGGCAACGGCTTTCAGTTCAGGATCTCCCGCCAAATTCGCATCATCGACAGCCAGCTTTGCAAAATGCATCCATTCGGACCAATAAGAACGAGTGTTGAAGTATGTCGCCAGATCATCTATAATCTGGCACGCCAATTTCCACTCACAATAATGATGCGCCCACTCAATTGAATTGAACAAGTTGTCTCGTTCCTGGTCCAACAACGCAATAGAGTTTATCTCTATTTCTTTTATTAGTTGGTAACGCGACTTCCAAAATTGACGGGCTGCCTTCTTCCATCGCAACTCGGGTTTCAGCATCTGGCTTGCTTCGTGTGACAGGTACTGATAATGATCGGCAAAACGGGAGCCAGTCTCTGCAAATATAGAACGCGCTAAACTCGAATCTGGTTCAATCATGGATTTATTTTACAATGGGGATTGTGTTAGGCACCCATTTCTTGAAGCACTGCATTTAATTCCGCAACGAGTTGGTTATCTCCGATCTTGTCTGCTAAAGAGATCGCCAGAGTGATCGAATCAATAGCCCTAGCCCGATCCCCTATATTTTCATAGGCCTTGGCCATCTTTCGATATACTGAAATCAAACTTTCAGCGTTGTGTTGGTTTTCAAACAATGGTTGCGCCAAAGAGTAATTCTGAATCGCTTCTGACATATTCCCCTTTTTATGGTAACAATCGGCCAGACTCATATAGATCCAGGCAAGTATGTCCGGTTGATTAAGAGGGAGCGCCGATGCGAGGGCGGCTTGAAATGCTTTCAGTTCATTATCAGCATCCCCCAATATTTCATAAACATTTCCCAACCCCATTTCGGTAAAAGCAATTCCCGCCTGATTATCCAGTTTCCGGAAAAGATCTCTGGACAATTCATAATGAGATATGGCTTTGTCATGCTCATTGATAGCCGAGTAGATGTCTCCCAGTTTACTATGGACTTCTGCAATGGCCTGTTCAGACAGTATCCCCTGCCCTACCGAAACGATCTCTTTATAGCATTCGAAAACTTTATCAAATTCCTTTTGTTCAGAACACAGGTCAAGAAGATCCTTTATTACAGACAATAGAGCTTCACGATCCTGTGTCTCTCTGTAGATTGATCGAGCTGCCTCATATTCTTCTATAGCCTTTTGCGCATTTCCCATCTTGAGATAGACTTTGGCAAGTACTTTATGTTGCCATGCCATCCCTGACAGATCGTTGCCTTGTTCTCTCATATTAAGGACTTTTTGATAAGCATCGATGGATTGCTTGAATTGCATTTGCTTCTCGAAGATATAGCCCAACCTATCATAGCTGAGAACAATGCCAGATTTATCCTTACCCTTTTCTCTAAGCCGGAGGACTTTTATGCAGTATTCCAGTGCTTCCTTCCAGTTTCCTTTTTCGATGCATATTTGCCCCAAGCCATCAAGCGCCCATCCTTCTATCACTTCATCCTTAATCTGACTCCCAATCGAGGCGGCTTTTTTATACCACCGTCTTGCATTCTCCCATTTGTTGAGTTTACAGTAAATATCTCCCATGATAATCGATAGCCAACCTAAACTATCTTGTTTGCCTGCTTTATGATGTAAGCGGCTTGCCTTTTTATAATTTCGAATAGCTTTATCCAAGTCACCACTTTTTCGATAAGCGCCCCCTAGATTACCAAAAATAAAGGCTAAATTTGTGTAATCCTTGAGATATTCCATTACCCCCTCAGCTCTCTCATAATAAACAATGGCCTGATTGATTTCATCTTTATCAACGTATAAATCGCCTAAAGTGGTGCACGCTTGGGCAATTCCTCGCTCGTTGTTCAATTCCTCCATAGCCCGTAGAGTTGAAATACAGATTTCAATAACCCTATCAATTTCGCCTGGATCACTATAAATCTTGCGTGCGCTGGCAAGATAATCCCCGACTGCACCTCGAATGTCGTTAAGTTGCGAAAATATTTTGTGAGCCAATTGATAATATTCTGCAGATTGCTTTATCTCTCCCATATTTGCGGTAGCGTTACCCAGCAACGACATTATCTGAGCCAATTGGCGCTGGTTATCTGACTGTTCGCAAATGCCCTTAGCCAGTAAGTAATAATCAATAGCGTCATGCCATTTATCTTGACGGGAACAGATTATCCCTAAATCACGATAAACCTCACCGAGTTTTGTAAGGCTGCCCAGTCTTTGAAAAGATGACATGGCTGCCCTTAAATAGGTTGAGCTTCTGTCAAGGTCTCCTAAATTTAAGTATGCTATGGCAAGAGCGTGTTGCGTGGCCGCTACACCGAACGGATCTTGCAAACCCTCCGTGATAGACAGATCAGCAATATACAAATTGATAGCATCATTCCATTTGCCTTGTGAAGCATATAGGCCGGCCAAACCATTATATGCAGTAGATAAACCATCTATGTCTCCAGATTCTTCATATAAAACAATTGCCTCTTTAAGCAACTTTTCAGCCTGGTCCCATTCGCCGATATAACGATAAACGTTGCCCAAGCTAACGCTAACATTCGATAGTCCATCGAGGTTACGTTGTTCATCAAATGTGCTTTGGGCGAGCTTATAGAATTCAATTGCCTTATTCCATAGACCCTGGTCTGCATATACTCCTCCAAGATGATAACGCATCCAGCTTTCGCCCTGGAGATCTTGCTGATCCTGGTAAATATTAAGGGCCTCTGAAAAACATTTTTTGGCTTGCTGCAAATCTCCTTTAGACTCAAGTAACCTCCCACGGACCTCTAAATAGCTAGCCTTGGATATAACATCATTGATTAGCAAAGCCGACTCTAGTCCTTGCGAGAGCCAGAATTCCAACTCGTCCCAGTGGCCACTAGCCCACAGGTAAAAGATGAAATTGTCGATCAAGCTGACTAATAATTCATGTTGCTGGTTGGCAACGCACCATTCCAATGCAGATATTATGTTTTCAAGTTCAATGTCTAATAAATCGGTAGTCTCATGAACCGCTTTAAACTGGTCCGAACTTGGCAATTTCACCTTGCCAATTGTTTGATCTAGTTCTTTGATGATGGGCTGCAACTGTTCATCTGAATTCGAAGTAAGCGAAATGCAATATCGCACATAACGGCCTCCTGATTGTTGAAAGAAATCCATTTCTGGATTTGGCATGCCCAAAGGGGCGCCCAAGCTCAAGTTGTTCTTATTCATTTTCTTTGGCTTCGGCAATCCATTCTGACACCTTGGCAGATAATGGCGATCCAATGCGTTGAAAAACCTTGAGAGCATCTTCAAGAGTAGAGAGCGCCTCTTCCTTACGACCTTGATCTAAATACATTCCCCCGATGCTGGTTTTTACTTCGGCTGCGCCCAATTCGTCGTCTAGCGCCTCTTTCAATGCAAGACTGTCTCCATAGAATTCCAAACCCTTCTTAATATTCCCTTGGGACCGGTTAATCGTTCCAAGATTCATCAAGTTTGTGCTTTCACCGATTTGATCCCCTAATTCGCGACAAATTAAGAGGCTTTGTTCCGTGTAGGTTTTAGCCTCTTTGATTTGTCCAAGAGCCAGATGGAGCGCTCCTAGATTAGACAACAAATAAGATTGGTTATCTCTATCTCCCAATTCTCGGCTGATTTGAAGGCCCTGCTCATAACATTCGATTGCATCTTGTTCACGATGAATTTTTGAATATACCAGCCCGAGGTTATTTAGTGTTGTGCTCTCACCAGGTCGATCTCCTATCTGGCGGCAAATAACCAGATCCTCTTGGTAACAGTCAAGAGCTTCCTCGAAGCGTTCTTGTTGAAGAAACACATTTCCTAAATTGTTGAGGGTTTGGCTCAATCCATGCGAATCACCCAGATAGCGGAAAATATTCAAGGCTTGCCTTAGATTGGTTATCGCCTCATCCCAGCGAGACTGAAGGCGATAAGTTACCCCAATACTCATCAGAGTCGTTGCTAAACCTTCTTGGTCACCCAGTTCGCGACAAATAGCTAAATCTCGATTATAGAATTCGATAGCTCGTTGCCATTCCCCTTTAGACGAATAAACATTTCCCAGGTTCGTATATACCCGACCAGCATTATGGCGATTTCCCATTTCATCGAACATGGCCAGGCCTTTGGTGTAGACTTCGATCGCATCGTCTAGTTTTCCTTCGTTTAGGTAAACACTTCCAAGATTAGCTAGTTTCTGGTGCGAAAGGCGCACTTTGGCACATTAACAATTGACAAATCGAAAGCCTCTTTGGTAAAAGGGTTGGTTACCAGGCCAAACCCAAACCAGAGAGGCAACTCCAATGTTACGCGAACGTTACCCAGTTGACAAGCTTTTTGAAGAAATTGCTGTGCATTTTCCGAAAATGGATCCAATCCTGGCAAAGATAGATGGCTATTTGGAAGATGAGCAGATATATCAGTTGATGAAAGCGGATCTGTCTCAACGGCGGCCGAAGACTTTGGAAACAGGCCGGAATTCGACGCCAGTTGAAGTGGCATTGCGGATGTTGGTGGTGAAGCGGCTCTACGGATACAGCTATGCGGAGACCGAGCGGTATGTCGGTGACAGTCTGGTGTTGCGACAGTTTTGCCGGGTGTATTTGAATGTGGTACCTGACGACACGACCTTGATCCGCATTGCAAACTTAATTCGGCCGGGGACGTTGGAAAAGTTCAATGCTCGCATCACCGAACTGGCCGTGAAGAGCAAAGTGACCCAAGGGAGAAAGCTGCGCACCGATGGCACAATGGTAGAGACCAATATTCATCTCCCGAGTGACAGCCGACAATTGGCGGATAGTGTGCGTGTGTTAGCCAGAACGATCAGACGAGCCAGGCAGGCAATGCAGATGGTCGAGCAAGACATGGCGGATGGTATCGAGGATTTCACGGCGAAAGCCCGACGAACCGCCCGCAAGGTTGGCGAAATTCTGCGCAAACGGACAGACGAAGCGTTGGAAGCAGGCAAGCAGCACTATCAGGAATTGTTGGACATGACCGAAAAAACGATCCAACAGGCGGATCAGACCCTGGAACAACTCGGGCAAGCGGCCCAAAACAAAGCCAGACGCCTGAAGCAAACCCTGGTAACGTTCATACCTCTGGCTGAGAAAGTGGTGGACCAGACCAAACGGCGTGTTCTGAAAGGCGAAAGCGTGCCAGCCCAAGACAAAGTGGTGAGCATCTTCGAGCCACACACAGATATCATTTGCCGAGGCAAGGAAGCGCATCCAGTCGAATATGGCCACAAGGTCTGGTTGAATGAAGTTGATGGCGGTATTGTCACGCATTACCATACTCTGGATGGCAATCCCAATGATGAACTGCAATGGGAGCCCAGCCTGAAAGATCATCTGGAACGCTTCAATCAACCACCTGAACAAGCCAGTGCTGACCGGGGACTGTATTCTGCCTCCAACGAAAAGTTCGCCACCGATCTGGGTGTCACGCATGTTGTTTTACCCAAACGAGGTTACAAATCCAAACAACGCCAAGAGCATGAACACCAGGATTGGTTTGTGGAAGGCCGAAAATGGCATGCGGGTGTTGAAGGTCGCATCAGTGTGCTCAAGCGAGCGCATGGTTTAGGTCGCTGCTTGAACCACGGTTTGTCCGGATTTGAGTGCTGGATCGGTTGGGGCGTGATCGCTGGAAACCTGGCCGTGATGGGACGTGCATAACCAATGGAGCTATTCGATTGTCAAGGTTCAATTGAAATTCTGAAGAATCATCTCGGTGCAAAACGTTGTTTTTAGCTCACTTCAGCCGATGGCTTCCGTGTTTTGCACCAGAAACTAGCTAATGCCATAGCTTCACCAAGAGTGTTGTTCAGTTCTTTATACGTTGCGATACATTTCAAAAGATTTTGTCCGGCATCGCTCCAATTCCCCATTGAGCTGTACAAAGTTGCTATGTTCATTAGTTCATCAGCTTCTTTTGATTTTTCTCCCAATTGTTTAAAGATTGTCAGCGATTGCTCATACAAATCAAGTGCATAAGTCCAATCACCCTTATCAAAGGAGACTGTTCCTAAATCGCTCAGGGTTAATGCCTCATCGTAAATATCTTCGATATTCCGAAAGATTCCCAAGGCTTGCTCATAGTATTTTTGGGCTTTATCCCAGCGGCCTAGACGAACCAATACAGTTCCCATATTCCCCATTGATTCTGCTCTTGCTTGAGAATTATCCAAGTGATTTGTTGCCTCGATTGCCCACTCTGATATTTCTGCCCAAATATTCCATCGGGATTGATCATCAAGGAAGTTCGCCAGTTTTGCCCCAAACTCCCTCACACGGGACCAAAGCCGGATGGTCTTGGCAAGCATCACAGCTTGAATGATGTTGGCTAGCTCATCTTCCAAGATGCCAACCTTTGGTTCGCTTATATGAAGATACTGGTTCTCCCGAACTAAATCTAGATAATAGTCAACATATCTCGTTCCAGATTGCTCATAGACTTTTTTGGTGGCGTTCGATTTGCTCATCGGGCAAAAACCTAAATTCCTTGAAACTCGTGAAACCAACCGCTAATTCTTGTAACCTACATCCAATTCTCTCAACCAGTTTGCTACTTCTGCAGATTCCGGCACACCTGGGTCAATTAGAATGTCTTGTGATAGGAAACAAACAGAAAGCTATTTCAAAATCTTCACAATATCTGACAGCACAAAGTATTGCGTCAACGCGTGTAAGTAGTACCGTACCTTTTTCAAACTAGGTGACTCGCCCTTCTCCAAGAACGAAAGCTTCCATAGTTCATCAACACAGTCTGTAAGGATTTCATCGACTAAGTCGCTTGTGGCCTTCACCGCCTCATAAGTGCCTCCAATGCCAGGTGCAAAGTGAGACATCGAGATTAGCAACTTCTTCCCGTCTTCGGATAACAATTTCCACGATGGTAGGAATATTCCTTTATAAAAACGAATATAATCGTTTTTGTCGCTATCACCCTTGGGAAGTTTCACTTTGCTTAAATTCTCTAGGACGGTGCCGAGTGGCAAGTGCCCTAATTGACCAACTACGAGCTTGAGCGCCAGCGGGGATCCCCCTGTGGTTTTTGCGATCTGTTGCAGTTCCGAAACTGGTGCGGTTGAAACGTTCTGGATATTTCTTTCCTGGGCTTCTTGGCGAATAAATCTCAAGGAACCATCCTCGTCCAAGCCGGCCAAGTGGACCGGATATATATCTCCTTGAAAACGATGGCGGCTGGTCATCAGGGCCTTGCTTGGATTCAATAGCGGCAACAATTGGCGTGCGATCTCGTTTTGCGAGTCTTTTGCAGTTTCCAAGTTGTCCAACACAATGAGCACGCGCTGAACTTGGAGTAGACCCTTTACACGCAATTCTTTTTCTGGACCTTTCAATCTCGGTACATCCAGCGCTCCCAATTGGCGGGCAATCGAATCTAAAACTGTCTCAAAAGTCAACGTTCCTTTGTTTTTCCCCTTTCCTGTTGGCAAACCTTGTGATTCTTTTGGAGCCTGATCCCAAACGATGATATTGAACAAGTTCTCTGATATGCAACGATCTGCAGTCTCACGGGCAAGAGCGGTTTTGCCGATTCCGCCCATGCCATCAACGCCGACTATCCACTTGCCCGACGGATCGCGCAAAGCGGCCATCATATTCCCCATCAGAATGTCACGACCAATAAGTTCCCGATAAGATTTCCCTGGAAGTTGATTTGTCATTTTTTGTGACGGTTTGCCATTCGGTTGGTCTACGAAGGGGAACGGAGACGGTGAGTCAGGTTGGATTGTTGTTTTTGCCTCGGGCAAAGTCTTCAAAAATAAATAACTGGAAACAACCAGTGAGACAACAAAGATCAGTACCAATGCAACATAAATTATCCAAGGCTTTCCTGCCCAAGTTGGAGCCAGATAAGTCGCAGCCAAATTGGATAACAGCCCCATTACTAATGTAAGAAAAGCGGAAAGAATAAAAGAAAATAACAGGCGCCGTTTTTTCATACAAATTGATCCTTTCAGGCTAGAAACAACTCAGCTAATCATCTGTTGAAACGTCGGTTAATCTTTCTATAAGCTCTCTAAAGCCACTTTCATAATCTCTACGGAAATCCGCCCATTTCAGAACCCTCAGAAATTCCGGAATTTTGCAATCTGAGATCAGCAATGGCAAGACTCTGATTTTCTTACCTGAAAGTTGGCTCATCAGCGCTGATTCGAGTTCATGTTGCACAAAATCTGATTTGACGGATTTTGGTGAAAGAGCAACCGCCAGAAAAGCACTTTTTGGAATCCCATCAATAAACACCTTTTTGATGATCGAGTGACCAACTTTTATTTCTAACTCGTCCCACCAAACCGGGAACCCTGCCGTTTTCAGATCATTGACGAGGCGTTCCACGAAATCCCGATCATTGTGGCTATAACTGATGAATATTTGTTTTCCCATGATTGTATTTAGAGCCTCCATCTGTGATCTGATTTCATTTGACCTCGTTTGATCGTTCATTGTCAAGGCACGGCGCAAAGCTATTTCATACAACTCAAATGCACTTCTAAATTTCTTCATCCCAAGTTGTATAGAACCTTGGAGCATAAGTATATCTGTTTCGCCAACGCGATATTCGATCAGTCTACTAATCTCAAGCCCCTGCCTGCAAATGGCATCTGCATTATCAAGGCTCCCCATTTTCCCGTGCAATTTGCCAAGTTCATACAAAGCATTCACTTGCTCCTTATAATTTCCTCGTTTTTGTGCAATTTCTAATTTCTCCTCCAGGACATGTTTTGCATCAATAACATCAGCCTGTAAAACCGCCAGTCTGGCAATTTCACTTAAAATCCGATAAATAGTCCCTCTGTTTTTGCCCTGGGCCTCATTTCTAGCCTTCTCCAACTGTTTTCTATATATTTCTCTCGCTTCCACATAATTACCTCGGTCTTCTTCAATTTCAGCCATTTGGCCTAGCAATGTTCCCTGTTCAGCCGGTAAAAGGTCTTGTTCCAAAATCAGTCGAGAGTAATAAAGAAAATCATCCCAATCAGCCTGTTCTATCATGAAAGAACGGAGGATATCAAAATATTCTGTAAACTTGTCGAAATCTCGTAGCGCTAAGCAAATCTGCATTCCCGATCGAATATTCCCCAATTCCTCCCACAATGCATCAAAATCTAACTGGTTCCGGCGTGCAAACCCCAGAAAATACTCAGCAGTCCTCTGTTGAGATCGTTGGTAGATTATTTGAGGATCTGAGATCTTTTGTTTAGCCATAATTTGCCCACGAAGCAATCAGATCACTCGTACAATGTCTGAAAGCACAAAGTATTGCGTCAATGGATGCAAACAATATCGCTTCTGATTCGGAGAAGATGAAACAGTTACCTCAATAAAGGAACATTTGTAAAGCTCATCAATGCTTCGCTCGAGCGCATTGTCCTCCATATCGCTCACTGCTCTTAATGCGTCAAAACTGCAACCTAGCTCAGGCACAAAGGTAGACATCGAAATCAACAGTTTCTGTCCATCGCCTGATAACAATTCCCAGGATGGGAGGAATATTCCTTTGAAGAAGCGAACATAGTCATTCTGCTCACTATCATCTTTAGGAAATCTTATTTCATATAATGCCTCTAAAACAATATCAAGTGGCAAGTGCCCCAATTGGCCAACAACCAGCTTCAGCGCCAAAGGGGAAAATCCTGTAGCTTGAGCAATTTCTCTCAACTTTGGCACACTTGCACTTGAAAGACCCGGGATGTTTTTCTCCTGTGCCTCTTGGCGGATGAAGCTAAGAGCCGCATCTTCATCCAAACCAGTCAGATGAACCGGATATATATCTCCTTGAAAGCGGTGGCGGCTGGTCATCAAAGCCTTGCTTGGATTCAATAGCGGCAACAATTGGCGTGCGATCTCGTTTTGCGAGTCTTTTGCAGTTTCCAAGTTGTCCAACACAATGAGTACGCGCTGAACTTGGAGAAGACCTTTAACGCGCAATTCCTTTTCTGGACCTTTCAATCTCGGTACATCCAGCGCTCCCAATTGGCGGGCAATCGAATCTAAAACTGTCTCGAAAGTCAACGTTCCTTTGTCTTTCCCCTTTCCTGTTGGCAAACCTTGTGATTCTTTTGGGGCCTGATCCCAAACGATCATATTGAACAAGTTCTCTGATACGCAACGATCTGCAGTCTCGCGAGCGAGAGCGGTTTTACCGATTCCGCCCATGCCATCAACGCCGACTATCCATTTCCCCGATGGATCGCGCAAAGCGGCCATCACATCCCCCATCAGAATGTCACGACCAACAAGTTCTCGATAAGATTTTCCTGGGAGTTGACTCATCATTGACATTCTATTACCTCAACTCCCGTCGAAATGCGGTCGCCAAAATGGGCTGATCCACTTATTTCGCCTAGCACTACGCGCTCAGTGTCTTCCTTGCCAAATAAATCTTTGGCCATTACTAGGTACTCTGCTTCAAATCCGTACATGGCTGTTGTATACGACCGAGCCAAGAAATTCACCAGACACAGCATTTTTGGCAAACAGATGAAATCTTCGAGGTACTGTTCTGCGAGCTCAAGAATAAGTTGTCGCTCTTGGATTTGGTGTGTTATCTCAGCAAACCCTTTCTTACCCGGTTCCCAATCATGAGTTTGTGGAAATTTGATATCAAATATCGCAAGTTCAGCCTTTACCGTAAGTTCAACACATACTTGAGCCGCCGGAATTGATTCTGAGTAATGAGCACGAATACCTAGGAGCTTCTCAGCTTTTTTCAGCGGATTTGACGCCATAACAATCCATCCTTCATAAGTAAAACTTGTACATTTACCGATTTTGCACAATATCAAAATCTCGAACCCAGAAAAATGCTTATAAACCTCGCAGACTCCCGCATGTCCACTGGACGCTTTGTTAGACGCTGGTTATTGGTTTCGAGTCGCTCCAGATTCTATTGCATGTTTGTATAAAATAGTCATGCCATTTTGGTTCGCTTTCTTTTTGGATGACTATATTCGGTCTTGAAAAAGAATCGCCTTTATATGGCGCAAGTTCAATAATTATTTCGGAATCAATTGATTGAGGGTCAATGACAATAAATCCCAAACCTGTCGCAAGAGATGAGTTGATTAGCCTAATTTCGATTTTGCCCTTATTTGCTTGATTTTGTACCAAATCCAAAAGTTGATTCAAGTTGTGCTTTAATGCTGATTGGTTCTCAAATTCTTTTGAGACCTGGCTGCTTGGGTCGAGAACAACAAGACGCACATGACACTCCTTATCCAATAAGCTTTGCAGGAAATCAGTTTGAGATGAAATAACTCTCATAGTACGCCCTATAATAACTACTTCTGTTGCTTTAGCCAATCGGAACTTAACTCTATCGGTTATAGTTGACCGCTCTTGTAAAATTTGTCCTGCAGGCTTAGACAAAATGGACAGAATTTTTGTTTGGGTATCCCGAACTTCAGCTAATGGTTTGAGATTCTGAATTGCGTCAAAGTTTGCTACCAATTGAGAAATGGATAATGTTGTTAGGAGAAACACAATCGCTGGCAACATTAAATCGCTAGAGGGGTTTTTTAAATCGAGAATCACCAAGATAACTGTAACCAAAACCCCAACAAGAGAAACAATGTTTTCGGGTTTTTTGAGAAACTGCCAGAAATTAGTGAGGTTCTTCATTATTATTCTCCTGTAAGCGCACTAATGGCCTGGTTCAGCGGCAGGGCGATGCAGACAAGACACCTTCACAAACCAGAGCCTTTTCCAAAAAAAGTGCTGAATCCACCTAAAGTGCAGCCCTGTCCGCTAGGCGGTGTTGGGCAGATTTTTGCGAGTTCGATACTGACTTTTATCCTACTCCAACGGAAGATTGAGGAAGGAAACGGAATAAGCTGTTATCTCTCGCAGGTTATATTTCTTGCTTATGTATTCGGCCATTACCTTGCTATTTCTCCTGTCTAAGGATAAATCATCGGCTACACAGCAATGGCTTTTCGATGGTTCAATTATGTGCAAACCTTTTTCAATGAAGGATTGATAAAGTCTTGTCTGACGTAATTCATCTCGTTGAACTGAGAAATCATTCACACAGAAAACAATTTCCTTTGGGCTTTGAACTATCACTGCATCCAATTGTGTGTTTCTATAAAACTCGCTGGCCGTGAAGTAAAAGCACAAAGTTTGAAAATATTCGCCACTATTTTTATACCCTTCGAGTTCTTGAAGCCCATAAAGCGTTTTTCCAATTTGTGTTGAAATAGTATCACCAAATAAAGTTGTGCCTATAAAAAACCAAAGCACCTTAAATATCTTCCCTTGATTTTTGTAAGAGTCAAGTTGCCTTATGCCTTTTCTTATGATGCCCGATATAGCATTATCGTAATCTAAATCTACTTTATCGCTTGTGTTTTGGCTGTTGATTAAATCAATAAACTTTTGGTTTTCTTTGTCTTTAACTTCGATCACATATTGAGCAGTTTCATCTTCAACAAGAAAATCTGGGGTTTGCTTAGTTGGTGATTTGGGAATTTTTGTGATGTTAAAACCGAATGTACTCAGATATTTCCAAACTTCGCTTTCACCAACAGTTAACATTTCACTCCGCTTCATTATCCTGGTCTTATCCGCCGTCGCGGTAGGGAGGGTAGTTACCCACCCTCCCCCCGCACGGATCCCGGCGTGCGGATTTTCCGCACCGGGCTCTTCAGACAGTCTCGCTTCCGCAATACTACACCTTTCTGCTATTCCCTGCGGTGAGGTTTGCCTAGCGATTCCGGCCCCTGCGTGTCCGCACTAGGTTTCCTGTGCAGGCTGCGACTGCCTGTCAGCTCCTTCCCCGTGTGAACGGCTTTCCCGTCTCAGAGTACTGTGAGCTGATCCGACCCCCGAAGGCCATCGACCTTCCTACTTGATGTTTCGGTTCAGCCTACCTGTTCTCACCACTGCGGATGAACTACCCTAGCAAGCAGTTTCAACAGGAACCTTTCGGGTCTCCCAAGTTCTTGACGCTTCTCTCGACACATGCCATGCTCTAAGGCGGACCCCGGCAGACCCTCGGAGAGCTCACCAATGCGCTCTCTCTGCGTTGGCTTCTGGCCCGTTAACACCATCGCCATCTGCATTCGAACGGAAATTCCGTTAGCCAAATAACGGGGCTGTATCATGCTTCAGGAAGTGCGGTCTTCCCTGTGGCCTATGTCGTTCCCTGTGAACGCTTCAATTGTGTCGTTCGGCTTGCGCATCCTCTACAACTGCAACACTCGGTATGAATGGCTGGTTAGGCCTTGTTCACCAGGGACTTTCACCCCGGAAGAAACGCCAAGCTTCGCTTGGCGCACCAACGGAATGGCTTAGGCCGCAGCGGCAGGGATAGCGAGACTCTTTCTTGATAATCGCGCTATTTCTGTAATAGTCAGTAACATGTAGCGCACTTATTTGAACCACGAAGTCTCGGAGACACCGAGAAAAATAAGGGAAAAAACCAATTTGATCTCTTCGCGGTGAAAAGTTTCTTTGCGCCATGTGTTTGACCATTACATAATCGCACCATTTTTGGTAACACGGTGAATCCCATCAGCAGCGCAGCCGTTGTCGCCTAGCTGGTGTTAACCTGCAAACCCAATCTCATAAAAACCTTACTCTTCATATAACATATGGTTTGCCCCACTTTTCGAATTGTATGATGTTTTCTTTGGACAGCAAGTTCAAATAAAATGTCCGAACAGAATCTAGCTCTTTGCCTTTTAAAAATATGAGGCCAACAAAATCATTTCGAATGGGTTCTTTCAAAATTAAACATCCCATCTTATTACCGTACATTCCGCTAGGCAAATAGGATAAAAATCTTCTGGGTTTTACTCCGTTGAGCATGATTCTCTCAAGTTCCAATCTTCTGAGATTGCTTTTTGTGAACATTATTAAATCTTCTCGATGGGTTCGGCTCAACTCCTGCATTGTTTTTCTATAGTCAAATAAATAAATCCCTTTGGATATTGAGTTGCAGTCGGAGTATATTGTTAAAAATTTCTCCAGATATTCTGCTCTGTTCGGAGTATATATTTCATCCTTAAGCAACAATGCTGGTGTACCTGCCTTAAAGATTAGATGTTTTTCTTGTTCAAGTATTTTTTGCCCATATTCATAATAATCGTCATGTACGGGCCCAAAAGAGTATTGGGTAATATACTTTTGGAAATGTTCGTATACTACAAATTTATCATGCCATTCTTTAACCACACCCACTAAACGATATATCATTTCGTTAGTGTCTTTGCATTGATAAGCAAGAAAATACTTTAGTGAAGACAGATCTGTAAAGCCCAGATTCAAGCATCTTTGAGCATCTTCATCCATTATTACAGGAATTAGTATTTTCCCCAACATTGTTGAAAGCATAATCTCGTACCTGACCCACTTTGATTCAAGGGCGGCTTTACTCCAAAAGGCCATAACGATATGGGAATTCGCTATTCCTTCCTCAAATATCCCCCTGGTTAGGTTGGTACCTTCCATGGTGTTTCTAAAATCTACGAATATATCGACGTAAGGTGCGACTTTACTCAAGATTTTATTAAAAAGCTTGATTATATCTTGATCCTTATGAGAGTAACTTACAAAGATCTTCAACTTGAACATTTACTATCAAACAAAACGTTTTATCACTACGCCCATTATTCTGTAGCAGGTAGCAGTGGGCAAACTATGAGTCAATAAGTAAAATTTGCATATCACGCACTTACTTTAAGTATAGTATATAATTCTTTAGGGTGCAGGTCAACAAACAACAAGAAATAGTTGGATACTTTTGGAATCTATCATTCTTATCAGAAAACGCATTATGAAAATCTACCCTACCAAAACAACTTGAGAGAACGATCCAACTCTTGATGCGACCTGTCCGAAATGCGGTGGGATAGCGGTCCGCGGTCCCCAGACGAACTGGATCTGGTGCCCGACCAATGGCATTATCCAGCCAATCAAAACTATCAGATAGCAACATCTTTATCTCAGGAAACAGTTCATTCTACAAATGCCAGATGCCTATGGAAAATATCAAGATTGGTAAAAATAAACGGCGGAACCTGTTCGCAGAGATGGCTAAGGTAGGCGAAGTCCTCACGCGCGAGGGAAGATTATCGATCTCGCATATCCAACGCTATTTAGCATGTGGCTACACTTACGCCACTAAAATTATTGATTACCTGGAGAGTATTGACGAATTGTACCAATTGAAACCAGGTGTATTTCTCTCGGCGCGCCTTTACACACCGCCCAAAGCAGAAAAATATTTTTCGCCATCGGATAAGCGCAATATCGCTCGGGTATTCAAATCCGCAAAAAACAATGACGCCCAATAGCGTTCTGCGGCCTGCACAATTCCGGTAAACACTTCGAAGGAGTCTGGGTATGGATACATTTCTTATCGGTCTGGTACTGTTTTTTGTCTTTCTCTTGTTAGCGGGAGTGGTGGTTTTGATTTTCCTTCAGCTGAGGAAGCCGAAAAACGATTCGATCCTACCCGCTGTCCAGCAAACGGCGGTTCAATTAGGAGCGATGCAATCCGCCCTGGCTGGCCTAAATGGGTTTCTCCAGGGAAAAGCAGCCGAGGAGGCACGAACACGAGAAGCGATCGATAGGTTGGAAATGGTAATTTCAGGAACAAAAACTAAAGGATCCGCGGGCGAGAACTTACTTGACGTGGTTTTTTCCCAACTGCCTGCGGATTGGCAGGTGCGCAATTTTGCCTTGTCCGGGAAAATAGTCGAGTTTGGATTGAAGCTGCCTAACGGCTTGATTTTACCGATTGATTCCAAGTGGGTGGGCACCAGGCTGATCGAGCAGTTTATTGCTTCTATAGCGCCAGACGATAAGCAAAAAATAAAGGCAGAAATAGATAAAGCTATCCTTGCCAAGGTGAAGGAAGTACACAAATACATCGAGGCCGGCCTCACAACATCCTTTGGAATCGCCGCAGTTCCCGATTCTGTTTTCGAAATTTGCCATAGTTGCCAGGTCGACGCCTTTGCTCTGGGTGTTATTCTCTGCTCTTACAGCATGCTGATTCCCGTTTTGTTGATTTCGATCCAGAGCTCACTAAAAAATCTTCAGTCGATTGATCTGCAGAGGCTTGAAGCCCATTTACACGCCGTCCAGGGCAGTATCCTTGGAATGCAGGATGAATTGGATGGTAGGTTTGCCAAGGCGCTAACCATGCTCTCCAACAGCCGGGACGATATGCGCGCCCTGGTTGGGAAAGCGAATACCGGACTCACCTCTCTCCAGCTTGGAGTACCCCAGTCGCCCGCTCTGCCAGATCCGGCCAATCAGTAAAAGGAGTCATTTTATATGAGTAAAAATAATCAATCCCCCCATCAATCACCTTTCGAGGAAATCAAACGCACCGACCCAGATACCGGGGCCGAATTCTGGTCGTCCCGCGACTTTTACAAGGTGCTAGGATACACAAGTTATCAATACTTCGAACCAGTCATCAAGAAAGCCAAGCTGGCCTGCCTGAACAGTGGACATAAAATCGAAGATCATTTCATGGAGTCGCATGATATGATCGAAATCGGCAAAGGCGGAAAGCGACAAGTTGAGACTGTTCTCATGTCGCGCTACGCCTGTTATCTGGCTATACAAAACGCCGACCCTAAAAAAGAAATCGTAGCCCAGGGGCAAACCTACTTCGCGGTGCAAACCCGGATACAAGAAATCCAGGAAGCGGAACTTGAGGACGATCGGCGGCTCCATTTGCGGGATGAGATCCGCCACCATAACACCCAACTGGCGGATACTGCCAGGAATGCCGGCGTGGTTGAACCGATAGACTACGCAATATTCCAAAACCACGGCTATATGGGATTGTACAACGGCTTGAAAATGGCCGACATCCACAAGCACAAAGGACTTAGACCAAGCCAGAAGATCCTGGATCACATGGGCAGCGCGGAGTTGGCCGCAAATTATTTTCGCGCAACCCAGGCGGAGGAGAAGCTGCGGCGCGATGGTGTAAAGGGAAAAGCAGCCGCGAATGCCACCCATTTCACTGTGGGGCGCGAGGTACGAGAGACCATCAAAAAGCTCGGTGGTACGATGCCGGAGGATCTGCCGGTAGCCGACAGTATCAAGAAGATTGAGGCCAAGCGCAAGAAACGGCTCCCCGGAGAAGAGCAATTAGATGGAGAGAAGGGGTTGCCACTCGAGAAGGAATAATTTCATCTTCTTTCGTGCGCTTACCAACCGACAAGAATGGAGATATTTACATGGGATTAAATGACTTAATTGGAATTTTGACTACCCGCCGGTATGGAACTCCTCCGAAGATCGTCGTGGGTTCACCGATCTGCCGGGACGGAGATAATCGCAGCCTGGTTTGGGTACGAACTTCAAATGGTAGAACGTTCCTGGGCGAGCCATGCACGGTCCAGCTTCCCCTCCCCCTCCTGGACGATGTGGCTGGTCCGTATGAGCCGGTCGAGGTAAGGTAGTTATATGCCCGGGATCGTCAATATCACCCGCCCTCTCGCCAAGTCACTATATCTTCCGGTGGCCAGCACATTTTTCCAGCGCCTCATTGGATTGATGTTCAAAAAATCGATCAATCCGGATGGCGGGTTGCTTTTTGTTGGTCGCAAAGAAAGCATATCGGGTTCTAGCATCCATATGCAATTTTGTTTTATGGAGCTCGGAATTGTCTGGCTAGACCGGAATCGTTGCATTGTGGATAAAACCCTGGCCAAGCCGTGGGAATTCAACCGCCATCCATCCAGGCCGGCCATGTACATTCTTGAAGTACATCCTTCCCGTCTGGAGGAATTCCAGCCTGGGGATCAACTTTCATTCTGAGATACGGGTCCAACTATATTAGACCTCTTGCAGAAGTAGTTCATTTGACACTTTCAAGTTCCAGGTTGTAGATGGCAGCAATGAGGTTGAATCTGAGTGAAAAACGTTTGCGCCGGTTTCTGTACCTTTCACTCAAGATCCGGAATATCTTCAACCTGCGAATGACATTCTCGACCAAAACACGTTCATGAGAAAGTTGTCGATTGCTTGCCTTCTGTTCTTTCGTCAACGGATGAAGCTTCGATTTCTTTGCAGGAATTTGGTTGTTCGCATGAAGATTGCTCAAGCCCAAATATCCGGAATCTGCCAAGATACGGATCTGTTTGGAAAACAGACAGCGGCTTTCTTTGAACAAATCAAAGTCATGTTGGCTTCCATTGGCAAAGGCTGTGGCAATGATCGCTTGCGTCTTTTGATCAACAATCAACTGCGTTTTCTGGGTGTGACGCTTCTTTTTGCCGCTGTAGTGCCTGCGTTGCTTTTTTTCGGCCGTTCAATTGGCTGCTCTGTAGCATCGATCAGCACCACTTCGATCAGCGTGTCACTCGGTTGCAGGACCTTTCTGCCTGGCAGACGAAATTCGCCTGATTTCATCAGCACATTTTCAACTTTCTGGATCGTCCGGCACACCGTTGCTTCGCTGACACCATAGGTGATTCCAATATGAAATTCAGTACGGTATTCACGCCAGTACATCAGCGTCATCAGCAATTGATCGGCTCGATCCAACTTCGGCGGTCTTCCAAAATCGCGCATCTCTTTTTGCAGGACCGCCAGCATCTTTTCAAACATTTCCCGGCTGACACCGGTTGACCGTTTGAATTCCGCATCCTTGAGTTCTTTGACTGTTTCGTATCGCATGTGCCTATTATGGCACAATTAACACTTACGCAAGAGGTCTATTGTAAAAAAAACAAAACCATTTTTGGAAAATTAAAATATTCCCTACTATGTTCGCAACAATGCCAAAGGGAAAGATGCTCAGGTTGCCCATGACGAAGGAGCCGATGAGTAAGGATTTCGCCTTTTATCATTAAACTCGTCATCGTGATTGTGTCCGTATGGTATATTGCCGGGCGAGCGTGTGACTTGTTATATGGGTTGATTCACTGGCTGGTTGCGGATTATGGTTTCGTAAAGAAGATTGCTGGACTGCCATTGTTGGCAATACCCACATCTCCAATCAGCCAATTGCCAGGTTGGCTTTGGCCACTGCATCGACCGCAGCGCAAGTATTGATTGAGTTACCTGCTATTTTCGTTTGTGTCTCCTACCTTATAGGGAATCAACCGCATCCGGGCGGCTTCCTTTGCCTTGTTTTGCCAGTTGTGATCATACTTGGCGGTGATACCAGTAAAGCTGTATTCAATAATATTTTGGGCGGTCACCAGATCATACTGGTTAATGAGATCGCAGATGTGGGTCCGGCAGAAACCATGCCAGTTGAGGTGCTCCAGGCCGACCTGCATCCGGCGCTTTTCCAGGATCTTGACCAACTCAGGTGTCGGGTAAGCGTCTATTCTTGAGATAACTCCTTTGGCGCCAGAGCCTTTACTAGACCAGATGATGTAGCATAACAAGGCGCCGCGGGCACTGCATCAAAGGAGCAGCCATTCTTACAGGTATTGGTGTCAATAGCCGCCTACCAGCACGGGTTTTACGGGACGTTCCTTGTTGCCTTTCCCAATGATGCGTACCTCGTAAATCAATTCGTCCCCCTTCACTAAAGCAACATCCTTGACCTTCAGGCCGGCTACCTCGTAGAAACTGCACGGTCTGATGGCCCAAGGTAACACCGCTTCCCCCAAACCATTGACCTGATCAGCGCCTAGCACCCCGAACTTGTCCAGGAACCGTTCTGCATAGCAGCGAGCGAGATCTGGGCGAGCAGCGAGAACCGTCACAAGTAGGGGACAGATGTACCGAACCCAACCTAGGATGAACGTCTGATGGCTGAGGCAGAGCAACTACCCGCCAGATGAATGTGATCCTGCTAGCGATTAGCAAGAACGAAACTGTCTGACGAGTCCTGGAACAAAGCTAACCTGGGTGTCCGCGATAGCCTTGACCTGCCCGGCCGCCAGGATGAATTGGTGAGCAGACTGGTCGAAACGGGCGACTCGGTGGTAATACGGCTCATCTATTGGCGGCCGATCGCGGTTAATTACATACCAAAACACGCCAACGCCTTCTTTGAATGGTATTTGGGTTAGGAGGGCGGAGTGGCCTCTATGGATGCCATCTTCGGGAATGTGAGCCTGGGCAGCAAGGTAGTAAGCAGCACCTCACCGGCACACGCCCAGGCGATGAAGTCTGCATTTCTACATCCATGTTATACTGACCAAAAGGTATGGTATTTCCGGTCATATAACTGAAGGGTTTCATGCGGATAATCCTCCGGCCAGGGGATCCGCAGACTATAGAAATTATCCTCACTGCCGATGAGTTATCATTCCTGGACAAGAAGATGGAGTGGGTGGTTGATCCGGGCAAGTTTGAGTTGATGATAGTGACGAGTTCGTCGCAAGCTTATATGGGCTTGCTGGAGGTTTAATGTTGGAAATTGCTATCATGATCGAAGGCCAGGATGGTCTGACTTGGCCGCGCTGGCAGAAGGTTGCCTCATTGGTCGAGGATTTGGGTTTCATTGGCCTTTACCGTTCGGACCATTTCACCACTGCCGAGGCCCCAGATAAAGATTCTCTTGACTGCTGGACATCCTTGACATGGCTGGCCAGCCATACTAAACGGATTGAGTTTGGCCCGTTAGTATCTCCGGTTTCGTTCCGCTCCCCGGCGCTTATGGCACGCATGGCTTCTGCTGTGGATGACCTTTCCGGCGGTAGACTGACCCTTGGTCTCGGCGCGGGTTGGCAGCCGCGCGAACACCATTTGTTCGGCTTCGCTCTGCTTGACTTGAAATCCCGTTTTGAGCGCTTCGAAGAAAGCTTAGAAGTCACCAGTTGCCTGTTGAAAAGCGACCAACCGGTGACATTTGAAGGAAAATACTTCCAACTGCATGATGCCACCCTGCTGCCACGCCCGCAGCGTTCCGGTGGAGCGCACATACTGATCGGCGGCAATGGCGAACAGCGCACATTGCGGTTAGCCGCTCGTTATGCTGATGAGTGGAATGCTAACTTCCAAACGCCGGCAAGCTTCGCTTATCTGTCTGGCCGCCTGGACGAATTGCTTAAGGTTGCGGGACGGAAGCCCGAATCAGTCCGGCGCTCGATGATGACAGGAGTCCGTTTTGCGCAGACACGTCCTGAATTAGAACGTAAACTGAACGGGCATTCTCTGGGCGATCTGCAAGGGCGAGGACTGCTTGTTGGAACAGGGGAAGAAATCCGGCAGCAGTTGGCTTTATTGGAGCAAGCCGGAGTTGAGCGCGTAATGCTGCAATGGAAGGAACAGGGCGATTTGGATGGCTTATCTGCCCTGGCGAAAGCGGTTTTGTGATTTAATAGGCTTTCCTGCCGTCCTCGTTGACATCGAACTTGTGTGCCCGTTTAATTACGAAGAATAAGTATCCTTGAAGTTCAGGCATTCTGGATAATGTTAAGGAATAATAATGGTCTGATAGTTATAGAGAAAGTAGGCTGGTTCGCATCAGTTCAAGGAAGGCGTTGGGGTAATTCTGGAGTTATTCGTGGTAGACGAAATGGGATGGATACCATCAAACCACAGGTCGCTGCTCGTTCCGTTCCAGACAATCATAAGAAGTTGAAAATAGCATAGCATCTGTTATTGAATAAGCAACCAAAAATGCCTTTGTACTCATTTTGCAAAGGCATTTCACTTAAAATATTTTACTTTTATGTTTCAAGTGGACGCGCAAGAATCCGTTCTATCTCGGATTGTGGAATATCGGTAAGATTGCCTACGCGATGACAGATAGAAATGATTTCTGCAAATTTTTCTGCAGCTTCAACTCGGCAATATGCCTTTTCCAATGTCGATCCTACTGCTAGAACGCCATGATTGGCAAGCAAAACAAGGTTCCTATTTGCCAAATAGGGCTTAGCTGCATCAATTACAGCGTTTGTGCCAGGCTGTCCGTATGGTGCCACAGGAATATCCTTAAAGTGGAAAAGTATCTCCGGATGGCATTTGTAATCAAGTGGAACATGGCATATTGCGTGCGCAGTAAGATACGGAGCGTGGCAATGGATTACCGCTTTTATATCATCGCGTACAGTGTAGGCACCCAAATGCATAAGTTTCTCAGATGATGGCTTCTTCGTACCGTGAATTTGATTATTATTCTCATCAAAAACTGCAATCAGTTCCTCGGTCAATTCAGACTTGCGTGTTCTGGCGGGAGTTATATACAGGAGTTTATCTTGAAGAATAGACAGATTTCCTTCAAATGTGTTGACTAATCGCATCTCCTCCATTTTCTTGGAAACGCGCATGATTTCCCGAATGACCTCGATATCAATTCTCTCGTTCATATTTCCTCTTCTTCTCTAAGTATTAATCTATGTTTTTCCATCCGGCTCAAGGCAGTGTCCCATCTATCCATTAAACCGACAGGTGTAATTATTCGCATATCACATGAATTGCACGCAACTTCTTTTATTTCTTCTAAAGAGTTGAGTTCATGGGCTGCGTAGTTCTGCATTAGTATATTCCCCATAGACGCAGAAAACGGGCTTCCCCTATACAGCGGCAACCCAAGGGCATCCGATATCATTTGCATCAACAACGGATTGCGAACACCACCTCCTACGATACTTATTCCATGAAAATCGCTTCGACCTATAACTTGTTTTATTTGCGCGTAAGTCCATTTAATTTGTAGCGCGATGCTTTCCAAAATACAATTGGCGATTTCACCAACAGAATTGACAATGGGTTGATCTGTACGTAAGCAATATTCTTTTATAGCTTCAATCAGAGTCCCTTTGTAAAAGCGGAACGAAGAATCACACACATCGAAAAAAGTGTGATTTTCTCCCGCCGATTCGCAAGAATGAATGACATCAGAATATGAAATATGTGGATTTACATTTCTCCATAATTCCATACACTGTTCAAGCATCCACAGACCGTTAAAATCACGGCACAGTGAATTGCTTCCGAAAGCACCATACATATTTTTGAATCCGCTTGTAAATCCGGTGTCACAAATAATCGGCATAGTTGTCTGAGCACCGCAGATCACAGATGAGCCTAGGCTTACGAACAATGTTTTGTTATCAAGCATAGGCGCCGCAAGCAAAGCAGATTCTGTATCGTGGCTAGTAACGCACGCAAGCCGTATATTCTTGCATTGCAATTCATCCATAACTTCGGGTAACAATGATGAGCGATCATCCTCCCGCCCACCTTCTACAAGAGGTGGAAATATATCCGTTGGAATAGAAAGCTTTTGCATCAACTCGAAACACCAGTCATCATTTCTGCGTGAAAGCAAGTTCGCGACCGAAGCCATTGATCGCTCAGCTCTTTTTACACCGGTTAAGAAGTAACCGAAAAGGTCAGGCAACAGCAATAGATGTTTTCCGTTTTCGATCCGAGTAGACTTCGTCATCGTTTCATAATACAACTGCACAAGCACACGAATATCTGTTGGGTACACCCCCGTTTGTTGATAAATCTCTCTAAGTGCAACTATTTGTGTAATCTTTGACAGGATACCCTGTGTACGAGAATCTTTATAAAAAAACGGTAACCCTATCATCGACATATCTTTATCAAATATTCCATAACCGTTACCGTATGTATCTATGCCGATTGAATCAAACTTGCAGCCATTTTTAGACAACTGCCTTATTGCATTCTTAATAGAATCGTACAGTTGATAAACATCTATATACAAATGTCCATTTAAAGCTAACGGTTTATTGGTAAGCGTTTTTTCTGCTTTAACACCAATATTTTTTCCATTCAGCTTTCCGGCTATAACCTTGACGCTGCTGCAGCCTATGTCAATCGCAATGCAATTTCCACTCAATTTTTAGAAGCCTCCACATTTAATCAAATCGATCTATTCAAAATAAAGACTTTTTATAAAGGATAATTTGTCACAATTGTAGATGTTTGTTCCTAATAAAACACAATCGTTATATCGCCGATATTTAAATCACCTAATAATTACCGCAAGACTTAAGGGCAAGTATTATCAATGCAAGGAATAAGCATGCTTGTTATTTGTCAGCTTCTTCTGCTGACACACGCATTCTGGCTACATCCTCATCTGACAGCATAATAGATGCAGCTTTAATATTTTCCTGTAGTTGCATTTTCGAAGTTGAACCGCTTAGCACATTAATATTCTCTCTCTGTGCAAGGAGCCATGCAATCGCCAAATTTGCGACAGTGCAATCATATTTTTTGCACAAGTCACTCCAGGATTCCAACATTTCGATTGCTCTAGGCAACTTTTCCGGCTGGAACCATTTTTTATTCTTCTGGGCTGAGCCGTCTGGGGGCACATAATCTCTGCTGATGGCTCCAGAAAGCAATCCTTGTTCCAATGGTGAGTAAGCTTGGAACGTAATGCCTTTTTCACAGCAAATCGGTATTAACCCGGCTTCGTTTACTCTGTCAAGGATGCTGTATTTACCCTGTACCATGTCCAACTCACCATATTTAAGGTACTCTAGTACTTGCTCAGGAGTTGCATTTGCCGCACCAATCCCTTTTATGAGACCTTTTTGTTTAAGGTCACAAAGCATTTCCATGGTTTCCGATATCGGCGTAAAAAAAGGTTCGACGCTCTGCCAGTGGGTCATATAGATATCGATGTAATCCACGCCTAATCGCCATAAACTAAGTGCAAACTCTTCAGAGATAGATTCTTTGGACAGGTTTTTATAAAGTTGCCGGTCTCCGACTTTGTTAAAAAGACTCCCTTCTCTCGTCCATGTAATACCACATTTTGTGATAATAACCACATTTTCACGCTTCATTTCCGAAAGCGCCTGGCCTAGTATGAGTTCACTATTGCCAAAGTTATAAGCAGGAGCAGTATCAATCAAGTTTACGCCAATTACAGGGCTATTGCGAATTACTTCCAAACTATCCTCAAGTGAATTATCACCACCCCATGCAGGACCACCGCCGATTGCCCATGTGCCCAATCCTATCTTTGATACCTTGATCCCTGTTTTTCCAAGACTCATCATATTCATGTTCACATCCTCTTGAATAATAATGTTGCATTCCTTTGTAAATATCTTCTCTCCAACAATTAATCCATTTCTATTTGGTGCTTTACCTCGCTACGGCATAATCTTTCTTAATTGGGGGAAGTCAATCACCCAGTAGAAGAGGATTCTCTTAGGGGAGAACAAAATTCGCTCTTGGGAGGAATGCTCACGGGTACAAGCGAATAATAGTGATTTTAGCAATCTTCGGCACCTGCTGCAGCAAAGATAGCATGTAAACATGTTATTGCATCGTGCACGGCATCGTCTAATTCCATTTCCGAATAATGATCCGTGGTGGGTTTCATAGGTTCGATAATAACTGGACCGTCATATCCACTTTGGTTTAAAAGGCTCAGTATTTGTATCGAATCAATTATGCCATTTTTCATAGGCATAGCACGGAGATCATCAACTTGATCCTCATAAGAGAAGGAAGCATTGGCATCTGATAGATGGAGGTTGATAATCCTTTCAGGATGCCTGGCAGCAAATTGTAGATCATCCAAATTGCTACCCGAGCAGTACCAATGGAAAGTATCAAACACAAAACCAATCTTGTTATTTACTTCTTCTACGAGAGAAATAACACCAATGAGTGAATGAATAAAATCGTGTTTAAAGGTTTTACGAACAGTTTTCGGCCCCATAAACTCTAAACCATACCGCACACCATGGTTGTTAAGTACGTTGTATATAGCCGTGAGGCGGTTTATATGCCATTCAAAATTCTCTTCGTAGTCTCGTTCGTTGCTGCCAGGCCAAATATGGTTGAAAGCTCGCGTACACCCTGCTATATGTGCGAGCTCTGCCCAACTCTTGAAAGTTTCTAAAGCTTGCTTAAATGTATCATCGTCTACCCTATACATATCGCAAGGCGCCATGATGAGGCCAAAACGCATTCCTAAATCATCCAAGCGCTTTGCAGCATTTTTGGCTGCCACAGGCGTCTCGAATGCACCAGAAGGAACTTCTATCCCTTTAAAATTGTTTTTGTGAGCAGCACTCAGCAAGGAGTCAAAGTCGTGGTGATTAAGACCCATTGTTCGTGGGTTGAGGTTTGTGTACATATTTTGATAATCACAAAAATATTGAATTGAAACAACTAACCTTTTAATTGAAGTTTACTAATTATTTACAGCATAGCCTGTTGTATGCTAACCGTGCAGAGATACGCACAGTTAGCTTTATCTATGAGCCTTACAGGTTCGCCAATTGTTCTGTTACTTCGAGGAACCTTTCAATATCTGAGATATCATTACAGTGCAACGGCGACACACGAATAGCACCATCCATACCAAAGGATTCAAGGATCCTCTTTGAATACAGGCTGGTTATTAGCCTGTCATAAACGATGACATTTCGCTTCTCGTATTCACGAACCGCCTGTGTGTACCCGAGATTATCAAAGCCGATTGCCATAATGAAGTCACGCGTTGAGAGATCCTTGTAATCCAAGAATACTTTTACATTCTTCATTGTACGAAGGCCAGTTTTGCCATTAACGCCATTGAGCATTGCAAACATTAAGGCGCGCTCTTGTAATTTAATGCGGTTCATACCTTCTACAAAAAGCATTCTGCGGTCATTGCTCTGAATAAAGCAGCTACCAATCCAACATACGTAGTCTACAATCATGGTGATCGCTGCAAACTGCGTAGGAGCCGGGCTGCCAAGTTCCCAATCATCTACTGGCTTTGCAGTCAGCTTATGGTGTGCCAATTTAGCCAAGCGAGGTGACACATACCCGATACCTGAACCCCTATTGCCAAAAAATTTGTAGGGTGCAAAAGTAATACCATCAACCGGCATCTTCTGAACATCGATTACACCATGTGGAATATGCTGGACTGCATCACACACAATAAACAAATCCGGCTTTATCTCACGAGTACGACGTACGATTTCTTCCATATCGTAAATAGCCCCGGTGATGTTGGATGCGAACATACAGGAAAGAAGGACCGTATCCTTGTCAATTAGCTTCACGATAGAATCAACACTCACACCGCCGGTTTCGCTATTGCTTTGCGCAACTCGTAATTCACGATCAGTCTTATCTGCATAATATTGCATGGAATCAAAAGCTGACGGGTGCTCCAATACAGTTGTAACCATATTAGTCCCCGGGATATTTTCAGCAACAGCACCAACAATCTCGAACATCGCCTGAGAAGCAGTTAAGCTGGTCAGGATAGAACCATCATGAGCGTTTAAAATGATACGTGCATCATTTGTGCCATCTTCCTGAATCTTTTGCAGCCGAAGTGCCATTTTATGTTTTCTTTCAGGGCAATCCGGAATTGCATCTATCTCTGCAAATTTTTCGACTACCGATTTCAATCGTAAAGCACCACCTGCATTATCAAAAAACAATCTTTTACCAATGTCTGGATCTTCATCAACAAAATAAAACTTGTTTTTTACCTGCTGTTGCATTGCTTTGGAAAATAGTGCGCCTTCGGGATAATTATTCATTTTTTCTTTTCCTATTTCGAATAGTATTAGCTTTTCACGACTTTACCTTCATCAAGAATGCATCTTCCATCAATAGTAACGGACGGTGATTTGAAAACCATGTCAAGATGATATGGGCAGTCAATCGTTCCATAAAAACCGGTATTGCTTCCAAAGCCGAAGTGTGCAGTACCTGCACAACCCTCATCTTCAAGCATATTTCCGTTTAATTCGCACTGCGGATTCAACCCAATACCGATTTCTCCGACCCAATAAACTTTCTCGTCATTAAAGTTATGTAGGATACGAGAGAGCACTTCTGCCTGGTGTCCGCCTGTAATAGAAACAATCTTACTTCCACTGATCTCCAACTTGATTTCATCAGTGATTAGTCCCAGGTCGGGATGCGGTATGCTTCCATCTACATAAACAACGCCATTTGCTGTGCCTTCTATCGCACCAATTGCACACTCAATATCAGGGGGAGACGAAGATGCACCTGATTTAAGGCTACGAGCATACTGGGGAACAGTTTTTCTATCTTTGATGCTTGAGGTAAAATTTGTACCGCGTTTAGTAGTTATGGTGATCGTTTCGCCCACCATAGCTTCGCCAAGATAGGTGCATACTTCGCCTTGTTTTTCAAAATCTGCATATAGGCCACCTACCTCAAGCATAGATACTTTGTAGTCCACCATATTAACAAACCTTGCACCGCGTGCAACTGCGTCTCTTCTGGCCTGTGAATGGAATAGAGAGAATTTTGTAATACCAAATATAACATCGGCATTTGCCATGGCCGCAGCTACCATTTGATTCGGATTCTGGCCATGCATAGTACGCTCATCCATCATGATGATTGACTTATTGGGAAAATCAGCACCAGCCTCCCACATAATATGCGCCACAGCATAGCTGGTTGGATCGGTTACAAAAAGCAGATGTTCTTCCTTCTTACTCAAAGAGCATGTCGTAAGCAATACTTTACATCCATCAAATACATCACCCATCGCTTAGCCTCCTAAGTATGCCTTCTTAACTTCCTCATTCTCCAGAAGATCCTTACCAAGACCTTCAATCAAGGTCTCACCGTTCTGCATAACATATGCATAATCACATATTTCCAAAGTAGCAGAAGCATTTTGCTCTACAATAATAATTGTTGTGCCCCCCCTCCGGATTTCTGTAATGAAATCAAATATTTCTCCAACAAGAATCGGCATCAATCCCAAGGAGGGCTCATCAAGAATTAGCAACTTGGGGTTAGGCATCAACCCTCGCGCAATTGCGACCATCTGTTGTTCGCCCCCCGAAAGTGTATCAGCTTGCTGCTTGGCTCTTTCCTTTACCTTGGGTAGCAAACCATATACCATTTCAAGCCTGCGCTTAATCTCTCCCTTGTCTTTAGTTAAATATGCCCCCATCAGAAGGTTGTCTTTAACGGAAAGCTTTCCGAACAAATGCCTTCCCTCAGGAACCATGGAGATACCCATCTTTACTAATTCATGCGGTTTTACTCCCACGATGGATTTTCCCTGGTACGTCACGGTTCCCGCCGTGATGGGGATTAATCCCGTAATTGCACGAAGAAAGGTGGTTTTTCCTGCGCCATTTGCGCCCAATAAGGCTACGATCGTACCTTCGCTAACAGAAATCGATGCGTTATGTACAATCGGGACGCCATCATAACCTGTTTTCAAATTTTTTACTTCAAGCATGTTTTTTCTTCTCACCTAAGTAAGCGCTGATGACTTCTTCATGGCTTGTTACTTCTGCGGGCGTGCCGATGGTCAGTACTTTGCCGCTGATAAGTACAACAACGCGATTGGATACATTCATTACAACGTCCATGTTGTGTTCGATCGTCAGAATAGTGATTCCTTCGGCATTGAGTCTCCGAATCAATATCAGGGATTCCGCGCGTTCAGTCGCTGTGAGGCCTGCCATGGTTTCATCTAACAATAACAGGCTAGGTTTTGTAGAAAGTGCGCGGGCAATTTCCAAACGTTTCTTTTGCCCTACATTTACTTTTCCTGCCGGTAAATTTGCCAACCGTAGGATGCCACATTTATCCATGATCTCATCTGAATATATTTTGGCTTTATTCATGCTCTTGATATGACAAAGTGCACCAACCAATACGTTTTCTGCGACAGTCAGTTCGTCGATGGATTGGGGTATCTGAAATGTTCGACCAATACCAAGCTTGCATATCTCGTGCGCACTCTTTTTGGTAATATCTAAACCTTTAAAGTGGATACTGCCACGTGTAAGATGATGTGCGTTGCTGAGAGAATTAAAAAGCGTAGTCTTTCCGGCACCGTTCGGACCTACAATGCCAACGATTTCGCCCTCTTCTACATTGAAGGTGATAGCTTCATTGGCCATAAGGCCGCCGAACTTTTTGGTAGCGTCAACTACCTCAAGTATGTATTTCACAGGACAACCGTTTCTTTCTCATCGATTTCGTGATTATCGATACCTTGCTTATCGATATTTTCGATTTTTTTCCTTCCGAACTTTTCTTTTAGAGAAATTAATCCCTTAGGCAGGAAAAGGACAATTAAAACAACCAGGGTGCCATAAAGTAACATATCCAGGCCGCCGAAATGTCCGAGATATGCTCGGGTAAACTCGGAAATAAAGGTCAACGCTATGGCTCCGATGATAGGACCCATTACTGTACCAATTCCTCCCATTACCGCTACAAGGACAATCATCATGGATACATTCAGTGTCATCATTGATGTGGGGTCGATATAGAGTATAAACTGAGCATACAAGCTTCCACCAATACTTACCATGGCTGCGCTGAGCATATAAGCATATATCTTATATCGACCGGTATCAATGCCTATGCTTTCTGCAGCCGCTTCATTTCCTTTGATTGCCCTGAGATAATAACAAAATTTTGATTTATCTATTAGTTTTGTAAATAATAGGAATAACAGCGCAAACACCAAGTAAACATAGTAGTACACGGTGCTATTCCTAAATTGCATTGAGGCAAAAGCGGGAAGATTCGCATTATATATGAATACACCGGTTGCGCCGCCGATTGCCTTAAGATTAACAAATGCGACACGGCCGCACTCTGCAACCGCCATTGTTGCAATCGCAAATATCGGACCCCTAAATCTAAGTACCCCTTTGCCGATGGCAAATGCGACAGTAGCAGATATTAATGCGCCGATCCACATTCCAGCCCATGGTGATATATGGAACCACTTCATGCCCAAACCAACAGCATATGCACCGAAACCATAATACAAGGAGTGCCCATTCGAAACTTGTCCGGCGTATCCGCCTATGATGTTCCATCCCATTCCGACAATTGCCCAAATACACATCATGGTCATTACGCCTTGTACGAATGCGTTATCGAATACTCGCGGCAATACGATCAGCACGATTACGATCACTAATACAAGAATAATTTTCTTCGTGTCCCAATTCCTGGGAGAGAATATGGTTTTAATAATTTACCTCCCGAAAATACCCTTGGGTTTGAAGGAAACAACTATAAGAAATGCGATACAAACGCCTACATATTTGATGGCCGTGTTTATATACAAACCGGTAAGAACATCAGCGGTGCCCATGACCAATCCGCTAAGGAATACACCTGGAATACTGCCAAATCCACCCATTGCAACCGCAATGAATCCCCAAAGTAGGAAATTCGCCCCTACAGTGGGAAACAGATAGTAATAATAAGTCAACGCGCAGCCTGCTGCACCTGCTACAGCGCCAGCAAGTGCGAACGTAAAAGCATAAATGAATTCTGTATCAATGCCAGCGAGATTTGCTGCATCTCGATCCATGGCAGTTGCCTGGATTGCTTTCCCCAACCGCGTATACTTAAGGAATGAATACAATCCTCCTGCGATAATTAATGCCAATATAAGGGGTACTAGTTTTTCTTTTGCAATGATCAACCATCCTAAATTAATAGAACCATGGATAGCAACCTGTGGAACGGATTTGAAATCTGAGCCAAAGAATAACAACGCCAGATTTACCAGAATCATGCTTAATGCAAAAGTAATTAAGCGTTGTGATAAGGCTGGACCTTTAAGAGCCTTCGCAATAATTAATTTATAAATGATCCAACCCAAGATAAAAAGCGCAAGAGTGGAAAATGGCAACGCAATAATCGGATCGAACCCTAGAAATTTATTCAAATAGAATGAAACGAACATACCTAACATCAAAAACTCACCCTGTGAAAAGCTAAGGATGCCCATGACCCCCCACACTAATGCAACGCCCATCGCAATTAATGCCAGGATTGATCCGTTAATAATCCCTTCAAATAAACCCTGTACAAACATACTCTCAACAACTTTTCTCCAGTATTTTGCTAAACTGGTGGGTTTCAGGGGAGTGACCCTATCCTCAACAAGCAGGATGAGGATAGGGCCACTCTTTGTCGTGCTTTATTTATGTTGATTTAGGAGGATTATTATCTGTTGTTCCAAGCAGGCATGGGATAAACCGCTTTGACTGAAGCCACGTTTAGGGGATAAACGACCTTGTAGGTACCGTTTATGTATTGCGTAACAATACCGTTCGTCTCTGTATTCTGACCATATTGATCTATGGAGACACCCTTCCACGAAACCATCAGTTTAGTCATATCATATTTCAGATGAAGGATTGCATCCTTCACTGCATTAGGATCAGTACTCCCAGCCTGGTTAATTGCCATGGCAAGGAATTGCAGGTTCGAAACATCCTTGACCTGGGCATCAGTCAGAGCTACACCATTTGAGTACTTCGCTGGATACAGTGTAACGAGCTCCTGGCTAACGGCCGACTTAATGTCTGGAGACCAGCTACCGGTTGTGAGGATATAGTCGTTCTTAGCGCCCTGGGCCTTAAGGTAGTCAGGTTGTATAAACCCACCACGCTGTCCGATGATCATCTTGGGGGTGTAATTCTGCTCAATGAAGGTGTTTATCAACAAGGCAGCATCAGACGAGTAGGATGCCATAATCAGAACATCAGGATTGGCCGATTTGATTTTCAGCGCCTCAGCGGTAAGATCTGTGGAGTTAGCAGGATAGGTAATATTCTGGACTACCTGGAATCCATCAGCTGCAGCAAACTTTACTTCCTGCGTAACGATGTTAGCACCAAATTCGCTGTCCTCGGAGAAAAATGCTACTGTTTTAATGCCTGCGTTTTGTGTAGTGTTGAGCGCTTGCATGAAATCAAAGGTGTCTTTGATATACGTGGCATCAGTTAGCTCAAAGCGGAAGAACCATTGTAACGGGGTGCTACCATCGGTTAGAGTAACTGCTGACCCTGATGCAACAAATGGGATATGATACTGCTCCGTAACAACCGAAACGGCTTTAATTACTGCGCTGGTGAATTCGCCAGTAAGCGCAACAATATGCTCTTCGGTAATTAAACGTTTTGCTTCTGAAACAGCTGTCGCAGCATCGCTCTTATCATCAGATACAACGAGTTGGATTTGTGCACCTCCCAGATTCGGCAAACCTTGTCCCTGTCCGAGATACATGTCGGGCGCCAAAGTATTCGGTTTGTTGATCAGATCTACGATCATAGTAGCTGCTTGGAGAACTTGTTGGCCAAGAGCCGCACTTGTACCGGTTAGCGGGGTCATGAAACCGATTTTAATGATTTGGGGGGTAGCTGTTCCTGAGGACGCTGTCGTCGGGGCTGCTGTCGTCGGGGCTGCTGTAGCTGGGGCCGCTGTAGCCGCGGATGCTGTCGTCGGGGCGGCAGTTGCTGGAGCCGCTGTCGCAGGAGCTACAGGAGTAGGTGTGTTAGCAGCGACGCAACCTACGGCGGAAAAAACCATCCCCAATGCCATTGCAATGCTTAATACTTTGATCACAACGTTTTTCATACGATCTCTCCTCTTTTGCATTGATATTGAATGGATTTACCAAATGGTAAAGCTTTTGTTTCTATCAACTTGTCTTTCATGGACAAATTTCCTTTCATTTTTTGTATTATTTCTCTCTGCTTTTTATTGGTTCCTCCTATCCTTTACTACTGATCAGAATATCTTTGAGATAAATTCATGCTTGAAAAGGCCTTTCATAAACAGTAAGAACTCATGGATACAATTTGATTTGATATTCATAACGATCGGCAATATAGAGAATGTGACACACCTCGAAGACCTTTTCGTTTTCATCACTCGTCGTTCGCCAAATATCCAACAAGGCATCGCCTTCGTTTATCTGCAACAAATTAGCTTCGGCTTTTTTGGCAGGTTTGGCAGTTAGTGTTTCTTTTCCAAGGCATGCTTGAATATTATGTTTTTCCCTCATAAAGGCATAGAAAGATTGCATTCCAAATAATTCATCGGGCGAAAATGTGAACTCAGTAGGAATGTAAAGTTCTTGGGTTCCGATAGGCTTGTCATCTGCAATTAGGAGTCGCTTTATTAACCACGATCTTGGTGATTCTTGGTTTCCATAACCTTCCTTTACTCGCAAAGGTGTATCTACAATCTCCAAGCTCAGTATTTTTGTTTGAGGCTTCATCCCCCGAGAGAGCATCATATTCGAAAAGCCTGATAATTTCATTAATTCTGGTTTTACTTTTTTATGGCTAACAATTGTCCCTATTCCACGACGACGTTTTATAATTTCTTCAATTTCAAGTTCATCCAATGCGTGACGAATAGTAGACCTGCTTACTTTATATTCTTCTGATAATTCATTCTCAGTTGGAAATTTATCACCGGGAATACATTCTCCCGATTGAATTTTATCTATTAGTTTTTTCTTGATTTGCAAGTAGAGGGGGTTTGTATTTTCTATTAGCATATATTCACCATGCTTTAGTTTCTTGGGCATAATTTCTGGTTGTACGCACCTATTATATAACAATCTTGTTGTTTGTCAATACATATGATTTCTTTTGTTCGTACTTGTCAATAACATTAAACGGTGTATAATGGCACTTGGTACGTACAAACTCTATATAGGAATTTAATTTTCAGAACAATATCGCTCAATGATTCTTATTTGAAGATTATACAAATTCATCAACAAGATATAAGGCATGATCTTAAGAATGGGTTAATTGTGGTAAATTCAATTCGACATTCCCCCACATCCACATATCTACATCGAGTTCACAGTGGTATTTATAATCCCTTTGGTTTAATTAGCAGCTTTTTGGGCTATAAAAATTCTCAATCTTTGTAGGAGGATACTATGTTGGTTACATTAAAAGATCTTTTGAATTCTTACCTTGAAAAAGATGCGGCAGTTGGCTCATTTAGTGCAACAATTTACGCCGATACACAGCCTATTATTGATGCTGCAGAAAAGTTAAACGCACCTGTAATTGTGATGATTGGACCATGGGGCACAAAATATATGGATATTGGGCTGTGGGGTAAATTATTAATCGAAATGGCGAATCGCGCGAAGGTGCCGGTTTGCGTTCTTTTAGACCATGCCCACAAGTTGGATGAGATCCAGGCTGCTATCGATGCAGGATTTTCATCAGTAATGATAGATGGATCACAGCTTCCTTACAACGAAAATGTGGCCCTGACACGCGAGGTCGTGAAGCGAGCGGTTGCTAAGGGTATAAGTGTGGAGGCAGAAATAGGTTCGGTCGGATACAGTGGGACGAACTCATTTAAAAGAGAATTATCCGATCCTGTAATGACTGAAAAATTTGTGGAGGATACTGGAATAGATGCCGTGGCTGTATCAGTGGGTACTTTACACCGCATGGAAAAACAGGGAACACACATTGATTTTAATCTTTTACATTCAATCGAAAAGTGTGTGGGCATACCTCTAGTGATCCATGGGTCTTCTGGTCTACTAGAAGAAGAATTTGTAAAATTGCGCACAACGCATGTTTGTAAGGTAAATATCGGTACTGTGCTCAGAATAACATTCGATAATGCATTGCGGAAAGTATTGGCCGAAAATCCTAGCAATTATGTTTACACCGAATTATTGATGACGCCAAGGAATGCTGTAGAGGAAGTAGTAACATCTAAGCTGAGATTGTTAGGATTCTAGCAAATATTATTGTTTTAAAGCGAGGATTGGTTTTGGATAAATCGTGATGAAAAGAACCGATGTTATTTGTATTGGCAATGCTGCGGTGGATGTACCGCTCTATTACGTAGATGAGAGGATATTCACGACAGACTCTTATATGATCGAACGTATTGTGCCGATGGTAGGTGGAAGCGGTCTGAACGTATCTACGGTGCTAACTCATCTCGGCAAGAAGGTCAAACTCGTCACGATGCTCGGAAATGATATGCTGGGTGACTTCTTAATAGAACATTGTTTAAGCACCGGTATCGATGTAACCAGCATTATTCGTAGTAATGAAGTGGATACGCCATTAAGCATCGGCATAGTTAAAAAGGATGGGGAAAGAAGCTTTGTTGTGAGTAAAAGTAGCAGTACATTTCACCTTTGCTCGGATGATATTGATAAGAGCGTATTCAAAGGGGCAAAGATTTTAGATATTGCAAGTATCTTTATAATGCCGCGCTTAGACTGTGGTGGCCTGATCGAAATCTTCCGTGAAGCGAAGCATGAGGGATTAATAATATGCGCTGATATGATGAAGAGCAGGATCGGCGAGCGTCTAGATGCAATCTCATCGGCTTTTCCTTATGTAGATTATTTCTTTGCTAATTACGATGAAGCCTCCTTTATAACAGAATTATCTGATAAGCCTGATATTGCCGATAAGCTGATGGCTAATGGCGTGAAGCATGTAATAATAAAAGATGGAAAACGGGGCTGTTATATTAAAAGTTCCGATCTGGAAGCAGAATGTCCTGCATTTATCAACAAAGACCTTGTTGACACGATCGGAGCTGGTGATAACTTCACAGCGGGTTTTATCACGGGAATCCTGGATGGTTTGAGCTTCGTGGATTGTGCAGGTTTCGCTAATGCTACTGCATCTATATCTGTTGGAGTTACTGGAGCTACCACAGGGGTAAAAAACAAACAACAGGTTTTAGATTTATTTAACAACAAAACATAGATTAGGAATTCTAAAAATTATGCAAATTCAGTTACAAGTTAAGCATACCCATATATACATCGTTGATGCAATTTGAAAAATAGGTAGATATTAAGATTAATGACTCTGCTGCAACAACTCGTACTTTAAAAACTCACTACTGCCATTTTGGGGCTGGCCAAGCCGGACAAACTCGCCAGGCTGGCACTTAAAAAAGTCCAAAAAGAATCCACGGCCCGTTTCCGGGTGCGTTTTTCAGCACCAGGAGCCACTGCCTGGGCCATTTCTTTTTTCAATTTGGCTTGCAGATAACGATCGATACGCCGCACGTTGCTCATAGCCGCGGAACCGATCAGCATACTGGTTATCCGGAACTTCCCCCGCACCGGTAACTTGCCAGCCGGGAAGGGATGCTTGATACTGCGCATGGTGGCTTCGACAGCTGCGCGCAAGTTGCGGCCTTCTTTCTGCTGCTCCCGGCTGCGTCGTTGTCGTTCAGAGGCCTGCGCTTGTGCCTGGGTAAAACGCACATGTCGGCGTGGATCGCGCTTGCCGGGTTGGGCCGGGCACTTGTCTGCCAGCGGGCAGGTGGAACACACTTGCGCACCGAAGTGGGTGACGAAGGCTTTCTTCTGGCTGCTGGAATGGGCTGGCTCGGTCTGCCCATGCGGGCAGGTGACCTTGACAGGCTGGTTGTCTGGATTGAACTTGATGGTGAAATCGGCCAGGTACAACTTGTCAGGATCAAGAGTGCGTCCGCGGATGGCGGTCTGAATATGTTCGACCTTCTGTTGTTGCAGAACCAGATCGGAATCCGGGCCGCCATGCCCACCATCCGTGTAGATCGTAGCCAGTTCCGTGCGCTTCTTCAGATCGGGCAGTGCTTCCGCCAGCAGTTGGCTGTCATCGACATCGTTGGAAGCCACCTGGACTTTGGTGATCAACTGCAATGGGTTCTGCGGGTCGCAGGTTTCGCTCAGGTTGGCAACATAGCCATGATAGCCTTTGCCCTGTTTTTTCCGGTAGGTGGCTTCCAGATCATCCGGAGACTGCAGGCTGGTTCCGCTCAAGTCCTGGTTGGGTATGGTCACCACATTTTGCTGCTCCAGCCGGAAATGTTCGCCGAAGACCCGCCCCAGCACCAGGTAGACCGGCTCGGTCGCATAGATCGGCTTTAACTCGACCAGCAGCTGATGCATGAACTCGCCGATCCGTTGCAGGTGCGCATCCGTTTCTTCGGTCTTCATGTGATAGACATATTGCCCGGCATGACCCTGCACATAGGGTGCAAAGCCGGCCGTGTAGCGCTCTTGATCACTCTTGTTCAGCATGCGCTGGACCCGCTGCAGCACTTCCACCAGCAGCTGCACCCGCCCGATCCGGCGAATGTTGCTGCCAACCTGTGTACTGTCCATGCGCTGCAACTTCGTCTTGATTTGGAAAGCCACGATCTGTTGATCCGTCACTTGCTCAAAGGCCTGATCCAGCAAGTTCACTCCCTGCTCCTGCATGTAGCGGCTCAACCGTTCACGAAAGTAGTACAACGTTCGCAGATCAAAATAGTCTTTTCCAAATTCATCATAGCCTAACGCATAGCGCACTTGCATATTGTACAGAAAGGCCTCGTACATCTCTTTATCCGACCAGCCAAAACCCGCCTTCAGGTATTCCAACCCTACCAATACATTCACTGGATAATTCGGACGCGAAGGCATGTTAGCATACAGCACCGCAAATGGCGCTTCATTCAACCGGCAGAAGAACTCCCGATAGAAGACACCTGCCCAGGAAGTATCCAGGTATTCGCGTTGTTCCTCAGGCAGTTCGTTGACGCTGCAGATCAGTACCGGTTGCTTATGATGTTTATTATTTTTGTACATCTTTCAGACCTTTGATTGGGAGTTGGCCTGATTATATTAAACTTTCCGCTCCTTGAGGAGGGTCCAATTTGGACTACTTTTATCCTCTCGTTTTTGCAGTGGAGTCATTAATTCAAGAGAGGATTTTTTTCTGCCGAGAACCATGGAAAATAATAAGGCCCGTATCAAATCCTGGATGATTTCTATCAAAGATGAAGAATTTTACAGAAAATCAAGGTTGTGGCGATAACATTTCTGGATTGACTGGTCAAAGTTATTCTGGGAGATATTCAGAATAATGTTGTGTAACGGGGAAAGAGCATGCCACATCCGGAAAAGCCACGGGCTGATAATTGACAAACCATATATTTCTTTTGGAAGGAAAGTTTAACTTATTAAAAAAGGATGCACACAGATGATGACCCCAAAAATCAAAAAAACATTGAACCAGGAAACTGACTTTTGCTATTGGGAAAAAACGAAAGATATCATCGACCAATTGATTGATTTAATTCTAAACTATCGTCAAAGCGGCCATCCGGGTGGATCACGTTCGAAAGTTCACATTTTCCTTTCCCTCCTACTCTCCGGAGCGATGCGTTGGGATATTCGTCACCCCGAGAAAAAATTCGGAGACCGTTTTATTCTCTCAGCAGGGCATACGATTCCTTTGGTTTATTGCACACTGGCTGTATTGAATGAAGCTATGAGGTTGAAGTATACGCAAACAGGTGATCAACGCTATGGTCTATCAGCAAAACCTGAATTTGTTTTAACCTGGGAGGACCTGTTAGGATTTCGACATCGTGGAGGGCTATCAGGCCATGCTGAGATGGAAGGCAAGACGCTGTTTTTAAAATTTAATACTGGGCCATCCGGACATGGAAGCCTGGCTGCTGTAGGGGAAGCGCTTGCATTAAAACGCGCTGGTGCAGAAGGAGTGAAAGTATTTACGTTGGATGGCGAGGGAGGTTTAACTCCTGGATCTAATCATGAAGCTATGAATTCTGCCTGGGGGTTGAAATTGGAGAATTTGTTTTTCTTAATTGATTGGAATGATTTTGGAATTGATGATCGCCCTTTTAGTGACATTGTGTATGGGACACCAGAGGATTGGTTCAAACCTCATGGTTGGCATGTTAGCGGGACAGAAAAAGGTGAAGATTGGTCATCAATTGCTAGCGTTCTTCTCGAAAGTGTCGATGGGCAAAAAACTGATAAAGCTCCTTCAGCTATCTGGACAAAGACCAAGAAAGGAAGGGGTTATCTCAAATACGATAATTTATCACACGGAGTACCGCACCCAATTAACAGTACATTATTTTGGGAAACGAAAAAACCATTTGTTGAGAAGTATGGTGCGAAATTTGTAAATTTCAATGGAGATGCTCCTCAAAATGCCAAAGAACTTTCCAGTGAATTTCAAAGTAATCTGAAGGCAGTGATTGACGTTCTTCATCAAGATCAGGAGCTTGTAAATTATCTCTCAGGACGATTAGTAGAAATTGCAGAATCAGTTCCAGAAGAAATTCCCAATTTTAGATTGAGTAAGAAGGGAAATCCATTCCAAGACGAGAGAATTTTTGATTATAAGAATTATCCGGATGACCTGTATGCCAAGCCAGGAGAAAAACTGGCTAATCGTGCTGCTCTTGCAAAGTGGGGAGCATGGGTCAATGCATTTGGTGCCAGAGAATATGATCAACCCATCTTTATAGCTTGTTCTGCCGACCTGTGCGAGTCCACCAATATTAGCGGATTTGGAAAATCCTATGGCGATTTCCCTGGATATGGCTGGTACGAAAGAACAGGATCCGATGAGGGTGTGTTGTTACCCCAAGCAATTACTGAAATGGTTAATTCCGGCTTATTATGTGGGATGGCAACCGTAAATTTTTCGGACCACCCCGAAGATGAGTTCAATGGGTTTTGGGGTGCCTGTTCTACTTATGGATCATTTTCGTATTTGAAATATGGTATGTTCCGTTTATTCAGCCAACTTGCACAAAGCTGTCAATGGAAGTTAGGCAAGGTGATATGGGTAGCCAGTCATTCTGGACCGGAAACTGCGGATGATAGCAGGACTCATTTTGGCATCTTTGCTACCGGTGTAACTCAATTATTCCCTAAAGGGCAAATTATTAATCTATACCCATGGGAATATAACGAAGTTCCAGTTCTACTTGGTGCTGCATTAAAACAGAATGTACCAATTGTTGCACTTCATCTAACAAGACCTCCTATCGAAATTCCTGATCGAGCTAAATTGGGGATACCAAGTCACTTTGAATCCTCAAAAGGTGCATATATTGTCAAAGATTATGATTTTTCACAACCGCGCGGAGGAACGTTTTTTGTTCAGGGAACCAGCGCTATGGCAAATATTATTAAGATTTTGCCAGTGCTTGAATCAAGGAAACTGAATGTCAAGATAGTATATGCGGCCAGTCCTGAGTTATTCGCCCTCCAGCCCACCAGTTACAAGGAAAAGGTCATTACACAAGCTGATATGATGGATTCGACAGTCATCACGACCCAGGCACATGCACTGATGCGTGATTGGATCTTTAATCATATATCCGAGGAATATGCCTTGTCATCCGACTGGGATAACAGATGGCGTACTGGCGGTAACCTGGAAGAAATATTGGATGAAGCGCATCTTTCACCTGAGTGGATTTTGAGAGGCATAGAAAGATTTGTTTCCTCACGAAAGCAACGACTAGACATACTCAAGAAAGAATTCAATAGCATAAATTTATAACCACCAGCTGATCGAAATTCAATCGAACTATGTTTTGTTTTGCTCCCTTATAACAAAATGACACTCTTTGGCGTGCATCAAGATTTAAAGGAGTAACCCGATCTTTTGAAATTGACAAGTCGAATTGTGCCTGTTCGTCTCTTATTTCTGATTTAGGTACCAACTCCAAACGATTTTACAATATGGGTGAACTTATCCAGTGCCATTCCGGGTTCACTTATGCGGAAACGCCGATTGCCCTAACCCCGGAAGGCCGTCGGCTGGAAATCGTCCAGATACCCTCCCAATGGCGCAGCCCGGAGGAGCGCCATTTCCGGGTCCGCACAAGCAACGGCCAGGAATTCGAATTGTCTTACCATTAAGCCGATAACGAATGGCAATTAACCCAACTTTGAGGAGATTAGATGCTGGAAAATTCTGATTTGCAAGTTCTGTCACAGCGCGTGGCCGGTTTAAAACCATCGGGCATCCGAAAATTCTTTGACATCGCCGCCACAATGAAGGATGTCATCTCGCTGGGCATCGGCGAGCCAGACTTTATCACACCCAAGCCTATTCTCGAAGCAGGCGTCCGTTCCTTGCAAGCCGGGGAAACCCATTACACTTCCAATGCTGGCAAATTGGAACTGCGTCAGGCCATCTCGGACCATCTGAAAAAACTATACAACGTGACCTATGATCCCATCCACGAAATTCTCATTACAGTCGGGGTCTCGGAGGCGCTCTATCTAGTGATGAATGCCCTGCTCGATCCAGGTGACGAAGTGATCATCCCCACCCCGTGCTTCGTCTCCTACCAGGCGGAAGTGATCCTGGCAGGCGGAGTGGCGGTCGAGATCCCCAGCTGCCCGGAGGATAATTTTCAATTGGACCCGCAGCAGATCCGCGCCGCGATCACACCGCGCACCAAGGTAATCTTTATTGGATACCCCAACAACCCCACCGGCGCGGTGGCTTCCCGCCAGGTGCTGCTCGAAGTGGCAAAAATCGCCGAAGAACACAACCTGCTGATCATCTCGGACGAGATCTACGACCGCCTGGTATACCAGCACGAGCACGTCTGCGTTCCCGCGCTGGATGAATCCATCCGGCGCCGCACCATCTTGCTGGGCGGCTTCTCGAAGGATTATGCCATGACCGGCTGGCGCATTGGCTATGCCTGCGCCCCGGCTGAGATTATCAAGGGCATGACACGCATCCATCAATACACCATCATGTCGGCCCCTACCACTGCTCAGGATGCCGCGCTGGAAGCTTTGACCACCGGCGAGAAATACGTGCAGGAAATGGTGTCCGAATATGACCGGCGCCGCCGGTTGATGGTGGATGGCTTCAACCGGCTTGGCCTGAGCACCTTCGAACCGCACGGTGCCTTTTATGCATTCCCCAACATAAGCGCCTCCGGCATGGACGATGAAACCTTCGCCGAGACGCTTTTGCGGGAAGAACATGTGGCGGTGGTGCCGGGCAATGCTTTTGGCCCCGGCGGGGAAGGCTTCGTGCGCTGCTGTTACGCAACAGCCTATGAACAAATCGAGGAAGCATTGCGTCGGATGGAAAAATTCATGAACCGGCACGAATAAACCTGCCGGAAAATGTTGCCCCAGTTTCTTTTCATGGTTGGATATCATCATCCGGTAGGTAACAAGAATCGCAATGCGATCAACCCAAAGTATGCCCATCGCAATGGTTGGGTGTCACCCAACAAAGGGATGGTGGGATAGAGGAAAAGCTTCTAAAAAATGGGGTTCGTCTGTAAATTCTTGGGACTTCCATATCCATGAGAGTTGCCAATGAGCCCTCGAAAGAAATTTTGCTCGACTATGGATTGTCCCGCAAAAGGACAAATTGGAAAAGGGAACATTTTTATGTATACATAATCAGTAGGACGGACGATGTCTTTGCGAGGTCTGTCAGAAAACCTTTACAACTACCAAAGGTGCGGTGTTCGACCGGCTGCGCAGTGACCCGACAATTGTGACGTACATGATTGTCTTGTTGCCCAGTAGCTATCCAGTCCAAGCGATGGGAAAAACCATTAGGTTGGATGAGCAGCGATCGATGAGTGAATAGCATGAACCCGCAGGTCAATATAGTCGAAAGGTGCATGAAGATTTTGTTGAGAAAGGTTAACAAGATTTACAGCAAGTGCAGGAAGACGAGGTCAAGGTCAAGATCCAGAAAGGCACCTATTGGAAGGCAAAGGCAGTTCGTACTTGTTTATGGTTGGGGGATGTGGTCAGCCGAAAGCGGAACCTGGGTTGATCCAGGCATTGGTGATAAAGTCCAGACGATTGCACATTGTCGTTCTTTGCTGCTGGCTCTAGATGGCCTTGCCAGTTGTATGACTGCTTTTCGGCTGGCATTATGCAGTAAACTGACGTGCTCGGACCGTACTCCAATGGACTCAAAGTTGACCAAGTTTAACTTTGGTGACACCTAATCAACCATGTGCATGTGAATTCATTGCGTAGATTTATTTCCAACCCAGCCGTTCCTCGTGAATTTCGGGCGAATTTTATCCACCTGTATTTCGACATGGCCTGGTTTGGCATCCTCACCGGGACGGCGATAAGTTTCCTGAGCGTCTATGCCGCCCGTCTCGGCGGAAATGGCTTCCAGATCGGCTTGTTGACAGGGACTTCGGCATTCGTCAATCTTATTCTGGCAATTCCTGCCAGCCAGGTATTCCAAAAACGCCCCGTTGGGCGGACGGTCTTCTGGTCCTCGGTGCTCTACCGGATAGGATACCTGCTATGGATTCCCCTCCCCTGGCTCTTTGGCAACCAGGGGCAGATCTGGGTATTGATCATCATCACCCTTTTGATGGGCATTCCCTTGACCGTCCAGGCCATCGGTTTCAACGCCCTGTTCGCAGGCGCCGTCCCGCTGGAGTGGCGGGCTTCGGTGGCCGGAACCCGTAACATGCTCTACTCGGTCACCTATATGCTCTCCGCCCTGGGGGCCGGTTGGCTGCTTGTTCACATGCCTTTCCCGGTTGGCTACCAAGTTGTGTTTGGGATTGGCGGCTTTGCCGCCATGATGAGCTGTGCCCACCTCTTCTTTGTCCAGATTCAGCCTTCCGTGCCAACCACGCCAGGACCACCCCCATCTTCTGAGCAAGATGGTCACAAAAAAACAGCCGTTCTTAGCCTCTGGCAAAGCAGCCTGCGTCTGGACATCTGGCGGACACCTTTCGCTGCCGTTTTGCTGGCCATGTTGGGGCTCCATTTAACCCAGTATTTGGCCACCCCTCTTTTTCCGCTCTTCTTTGTCAATGGTCTGCATCTGACCGATCAAAGTATCGGTATTGGCACAGCCCTCTATTATTTGACCAGCATGTTCGGTTCGACCCAGCTAAACTGGTTGGTACGTCGGCTCAGCCACCGCAAAGTCACCGGACTCGGGTTTATGATCATGGGCTTATATGCCGGGCTGATGCCCTATATGCATTCAGCCTATGGGTATTACTTTGTTTCGGTCATCGGCGGATTATCGTGGGCTTTGATGGGCAGTGCCTATATGAACTTCGTCTTGGAGACCATCCCTGAAAACGATCGACCAGCACATCTGGCCTGGTACAGCATTGTTTTGAATATCTCCATTCTGATTGGCTCTCTGGTCGGTCCATTGATTGTCAGCTTCATCGGTCTAGCGGAGACTCTCTTGGTTGCGGGCATATTACGCATGCTGGCTGGGTATGCCATCTTCAAAGGTGCGTATCACCGGCGAAGGATCCCGGTACCCTCCTCATAATTTGATACAACCGAAATTACACGTCGAAATATTTTTCCCTCATTTTCGCCAAAAGCGGGTGAAAATCTTGGTGAAACTTTCTTAAGTTTAGCATTGTTTTTTGCCTTTCTGCCCATATTTTCGCAAACAATCTCTCAAAACCGAATATTCTGGAAGCCGGGGATATCATGGACAAACTTCGAGTTTTTTGCCAAGCGAAGCGTTGTACATCATAAAGTTTTATTCTGAGCAAGCTGTTGGATACTGCATATTTTCGATGCTAGAAACCGTGCCGATGACGTAGGCGGGGTAATTTGGTTGGTTAGCCTGCTGCTATTCCTCCACCGTCTTTCTTTTCGGCAGCAGCTTCGTCCCAATTATTTGGTTGCTTATCCAGGCGAGGATCGTTTGTACCGGCCGAGGAAGTCGACCATAAATCCTGCGAAAGAAATCGGAAATGCCACAGAAGAACTGAGCTATTCTCGTGATCATGAGTAAGCCTCCCGTCAATCCGGCGCGCCTAATTGCGTCTGCACCTGTCCCCATTGAGGAATTGGCAGTGTTCCAAATTCGGACCAGTTTCCGATAACTACCGCCGTCCATGGTTTCGCCAGGCCGGCAAAGGACAGTGCTGCTGTCTCTGCCACCCAACGCATTCCCAGAACACAAAAGACCAGGTTGACCTTCATTTCTGCCGAATACGAAGTGGCCACTTTCATTCGCCGGTAGATCTTATCCTGAATGTCGCTTCGAGAAGCATGGCCGCTCTCCACCTCGAGCCAAAATAGGGTTTCCATGCCTTCGAGTTGTCCCCAACAAAGTCCGTCCGGGCGGGTCTTCATTTTCGCAAGACTGGCCTCGGTCCAACCGGCGTAGATAGTTGCCTTATGAGGCCAGCAAAAGCGCAGCCAGGATGGCCAGAGCCTGGATTTTCGCCTGTGATTCCCCTCGGGGGCTGCTATGATTTCCCGGTACTTTGTGAAAACAAATCCTGGAGGAACGCCCCAGCTTCGCAGGGCGAGGGATTTACCGGTCTTCTGGACTTTCCAATAAGGGTATTTCCTTTCACTATCAGCTCCCGGAACCACGTGATCGATCATTTTTTTATCTTGAAGCTGCTTCAGGCTCTCTTCTACAGCGACTCGCTCCAACCCAGTCAAACTTATCACTTCTGTAGTGAAAGCATCCCCCAGTCTCGTCAGTACCCGCAGGCAGGCAAGCGATTCATCGGTCAAGCCCTGGCGAGGGACAGGCTCTACCCAGGGTGGAGCCAGTCTTTGTTGAACGGAGTCGGTATAGGGCCTGTACGAGAAATCGTTCAAAGTAGGTTTCCGATCGCCAATCGTTACGGCGATGGGGATCGTCAATCCCTTGAGTCCACGCCGCAGTTCTCGATAGAACCACAGGGCTTCCGGAGATTCCAGTTTTATCCAGATCGCTGAGTGACCTCTGCGGAGTCTGTTCACAGTTGGAATAATATTACGGATGGCCTGGGTGTAATCACCTGGCATCAGGCCGGCTGCGTATGAGATGGGATAAATAAAGACATCCGCAAATTGTCCCGGGTCAACTTCGACCGATTCCCAACCCGCGAACACCGCATCACCAACTCGGTATGGCATAGGAGTACCTCAACAATCAACAACCGACTTCAACGAATAGCCCGGGATCCACAAAATTTTCAGGATTTAACCAGTAATAATTCCCATTTGCATCCTTGTGCATGACACCTTCATGGAGATGGGGACCGGTACTGTTCCCGGCCGGTGGGGTCTTGCCACCTGAGAAAGCCAGTAGATCTCCTTGTTGGACTATCTGGCCTTGGGTGACAAAGATTTCCAACAGATGGGCATACCAGATCTGGTAATCGCCGTTTTCGACGACCACCAGCCGGCCCCAGCCATCGTTGATCCCGGCCCAGACGACCTGGCCCCCCATAACGGCAACAACCTTACTGCCTTCGCCCACCGTCCAATCCACTCCATTATGGGGTACCCCCACCCCTAGCATGGTGTAATCCGGGTTATAACCAAAGGCGCAACCGACCGGGACCTTTTTCCCGTAATCTCCGATCGGGGTTCCAGAAACGACTCCAGCGTTACCATCCGTATATCCCGACCACTTGACGTTGCTGTAATTAACTGCGATCTCACCGGGCTGAGCAATGCCGCTGCCATTGATGACATTAGTCGTTGAATAATTTGGGTCCGTATATTGAAAATCGGCGTCGCTATTCTGCGGAACACCCATCATCCACTCATAGGCTTGTGTTTGGAGGGCCGGGGGTTCAGCCTGAGCAACCTGGTTCACCCCGGCAACATACAGTAATGCAAAACACAGAACAACACCAAAGGGGATCGCAAATGCGATCCCCATTAATAAGCACCAACCTTTGGAACTGTCCTTTCCCCCCATCCAGGTTATGCCTTAGCCCCTTCTGGAAAAGGAACTACAACTTCTTCCTGGTCTCCGAGTTTGCCAAATCTGGTCTTTGTGAATTTTCCGGTGTCTGTCCTGGCCTGGTTTTGAACACCTAAACTGGCCTCCAGCGAAAGTCCGTTGTTGATGGTATTGGTGGTGAGCCAATAGGAAGCGCCGCTTCCAAGCAGTACGGGTAGAAGGAACAAAGGAGATGAGGCATATATCTTGCCGGCTTCCGGAGTGGAAATCGAGACCAGAAGCACAAGCGCCGGGGGAAACAGGGCCAAAAACTTGGCCTGCCATTCGATACCTTTTGCTTGCGACCGGGCTCGTTGAAGGATCTCGATGATACCTGTCATGGTCTCGCCGAGGTTTTTTAGCATCGTGATCAAGCGGATTTTCTTTTCGTAGGAGGCAATGAACAATGTGGCCAAAATATCGGAAGCGGGATGTTCCCAACGTTGAGCCCACTTTGTGATCTCATCAATTCTGCCTTCCTCGGAAGATTTTGCTCGCAGGCGTTTCAGCAGGTCTCCCATAATGATCTGCCCTACTGGAGATCCATAATCAACCGCCTTCTGCAGCGCAAACTCGATATCTCGGTTGGTGGATTCGAGGATGGACACGATTGTCCCAACCGCCCCCATTATTGCTTCGGCTTGTTTCATTCGATAGGTCTGCCGCAGCTCAGCCAGGGACCCATAATACATGAGGGCGCCAGCGATCCCGAACATAAAGGCGGACAGTGGACCTAGGAGAGCCCCGAGGATGAATCCGCCAACCGTCCATGCGGTAAAACTGATTGCAATCTGATTGAAAGTCAGGCCAGTGCCGGTTTGTCGGGCATATTTATCCCGGTCAAACCGTTTCTTCGGCATCGCCAAGCCAGCGGCTCGGGCCATCTCCGCTTCAGATACCGATCTGCGCCAGCCCAGTGTGATGATCACAGACGAAAAACAAAGTGCCGCGACGAGAGAGAGGAGAAATATCATTTTTTTACCTACCTGAGAGTTGAGAACAGGGTTGAAATACTTACCATGCCATCGTGCCAGAGCCAATAGAGTACATAAACAGCGACTACAACCAGTATGTAAGTGACCACTCTTGATGGCCTTACCTCGTCTGAGTCGTCACTTGGGGGTTCGACCGGATACGTGACTACAGCATCCTGCGCCGGTTCATCGTCGTCAGAATCGGGCAGTGCCGTGATCGTGAAGGCCGGCGCCGAAAGGCTGGTCGAACCCTGTTGCCCACTGGGCTGGTTTTTAGATCGGGAAGAAGACTGGTTTCTCGATGACCTTGGTTCGGGAACCTCTGCCCCGCCATGCCGGCTGTAATGTTTTACAGTTATACTCTTCTGAAATCTTTTCCAGGCCGCCACATCATAAGTTTGGTTGTCCTTGGTCTTTGCAAACACCAAGACCACACTGGCGACCAGGACAACCCCGCCCATGACGATCTTGGCCGCAAACCCTATCGGTAACAGCAGGCACAATATTGCCAGCAGCCCGCCCCCACCAAGAAAAGTTATTTCACGAGAATTGAACACGCCTTTTCTTACCTCTTCAACGTCATCTTCTTAATGATCAACGGCCAGTCCACATCCAAAATGGTTAAATCAATACGAGTGAATATCATTTCCCCTAGAAAGGCACCGCGGGCTTTACTGAATTGAGGTAGGCGATCAGGGCGGGCAAAGCAACGAAGGTGATGATGACTACCAGGATGAGACCAACAATCGCAACGATTGCGGCCCCGGTTTGTCCATGCATCCCAAGGAAACCGCTACTGGCAGCTTTCAAACATTGGATCATTCCTACTATGGCTACCACGACGACGACAAGATCCGTTATAAGGGTAAACATATATCCGCCCCACAGGTGAACCTGGGTGTCAATCGGTGTCAACGGTCCCATATCACCAGTTCCTCCAGTGCCTCCACCCGTTGTAACCACAGGAGTTGCCGTTGGGATGGGCGGCGTCGAACCTTGTGCGAGGGCGCCTTGGTACGGCCGGACCAGCGTGAGCATTACCAGTATCAAAGCTGGGAATAAGATAGCGAGAGCTTGTCGGGTTATTTGCCGGACAGAAAGGGGAGTCATTGTATTTAATTTGTCCATCAGAGCACCTCTGTGTTGTGAAATTTAGGGTATTAGTGTTGGTAAAATAGCGGGTGTTGCAGTGGCAAGCGCGAACGGCATGTTTGGTAATGGGACCAAATGACAGCCCCCCAGAAATACACCAACAATGGGAACAACTGCACTGGCGAGTAAGGCAGCCAGCACAACGCCTCCGGATTCTATTAATGCCTGGGCCATCTGGCCACTACTACCTACAGCAGCTGATGCAATACCTTTGGCAAAAGCGAATAGCATTCGAACCGCCCCAATCGCAATGATAAGTTGAGCAACAATGTCAGCAAGCTGAATGAGGGGCGAATTATCTACTGTATTGCTACAACTGATACCCGCGTTCCTCGGAACCGATTCTGTCGCCAGCTCAACGAGTCTCGGCACCCCAATAAAGGCAAGTAACGCAAGGGTGATTAGTGTAACTATTGCCATTACCGCTTCAGTCACAATGTATCTTGACCCCAACAGTGAAGCGCCCGCCAATCCAAGGACGCGGTAGGCAATGCCAAGAGCGGCCGCTACTACAATGAACGAAACTATTATGCCCCATGCGTTTTTCAATAGATTGACAAAGATATCCACTGCAGCTTGCATTCTGGTTTACCAATGCCTTTCGAATTCATCTGGGAGAGCAGGGTAGAACCGTGCCCCCCAGAAATCAAGGTCGTACTCACGAATATGGGCTGTCCGGTCTTTTTCGACAATAACTCTCAACCGAATACAGCCACAATCGCGGGTTTTTTCTTCATATCGAGTGATTTTGTAAACACGGTCAGCTCTATAGAGGACCCTTTGATCGCCGATAAAGTTACCGTCCTCATCCAACGCTGCGGTAGCCACGACGGCCCATTTGTTTCTTTTGGCCATCTCTCTTAGTTGTTCTGTGGCCTCACCCGTACGCTCGTCCATGGGAAGCATTCCGCCCAATCCAACAACAGGGATCAATGACAGGTAGTCGGCGGCTACCAGGGCAGGTTCATCGACGGGGAACCGGTATTTCTTGATCAGGGTTTGTTCCAATGAGCGTATGGTGATATCTGGAGTAAGGGCAAGTAATACCATTTCTGAAGAGCGCGCCGCTTCGTTGGCAGCCCGGGCTTCGTTTATATCTCCGTGGGGGCCGCCTACGACCGCGAGAGCCTGCAAGTTAGCCCGATATTGAAGTTCCTCATCTGTATGCTCATAACAAGCCAGGGCGGCTGAAATGTCCTGCTGGGCAGCCTCGCGGACCATCCGGATCAACCAGGATGTCTTGCCAATACCTGGTTTAGCGCCGATCAGGGTAAGGCCGCCTGACCAGAATGTTAGGCCAGCAAAGGTTCCAAATGGCTCATATGGATTTTTGACAGTAATGGTGGCTGATCTAGGCATAAATAAAAAATATCCGTCATAATTATGATACTGCTAAAAAAAGGGGGGTATCCCTTTTAGAATATTTATTCAAATCGGGCCTATGAATTAATACCCAAAAAACGAAATGACGACTGGAGCAAACTGACTCAGAAGGATATCTCCTATGAGATAGATGGCCAGTCCTATCAGAAAACCTGGGAGGCCTGGTAAATGTGTATCTAATTTGTATCGCCGGCGCCACCATAAACGCCATAATTGAACACCTAACACACAGGATATCGAGGCGGGCCATGGATACAGACACGCGACGGATGCCATAACCAACAAATCCGCCTTATCGATAATGGGTGGATAACCACTTCGAGAATACCCGTACCCCCAAAGCAGAACGGGCCAAACAGGAGGATAGAAGAACAAGGGTACTAGAAGAAAATTCAATTGACCCGACAACCCCCACCCTAACGCCAGGATAACGAACAAGGTTCGGATTGGAGTCAGTCCCACAGACAGTAATAACGCGCCTGCGAAGAAGATCCAAATACTGCTGACGGTCCTGAACCGCAGGTCCACGATACAGTAGAGTGCGAAAATGAGAAAGTAGATTATCTCGTAGACAAGCAAAGTTGATGTGAGTTTTAAAAACATGAGAATAATTAGAGTGTTATATAGTGGCTATGCGCATTACGTGGGCTCTTTTTGCGTTTCTTACATGCTCGCCCACTTAAAATCCTAATGAACCAAGATCATTTATCCCGCTTCGATCTGCTACTTCTCTAAAACTTTCGTCTGCTTTGCGACTATCCCACGTTCTGGCGAGCTTTCCTAAATCCTGCCAGTGTTGTTGCGCCCATATCGTCGGTGGAACATCAGAATTATTTCGAATCTCCGGTGACAGTTCCATGAATGATTTTTGGAAATCCCTGGCATTGCCGCCGTAATCCTTCAGTACTTGTCCCACTTTATCGGGGTTCTTTTCGTCTGGTGGAAGCGAGAAACCCAGATCATCATATTTACTATTATTGCCATCACCCTGACGATCAAGTGCATTCATACGATCTTGAAGTTCCAGCCGTCTTGCATTAATTTGATGCCCTTGAGCCAGGTTCTGTTGCAGACCGGCTGCTTTATCCATCCCCAAAGCGCGGAACAAACCAGAACTTTGGTTGGCTAAACCGGCCCGCGCAAGTTCTCCATCGGCTGTCATCGCTGCCCCTCCACCCACTGCCGCTCCTCCTCCACCCGCTGCCGCCCCTCCCCCGGCCACTGCCCCTCCTGCCGCAGCCCCTCCCCCAGCTACTGCCCCTCCTGCTACTGCTGGGGCTGCTGCCAAACCCGCTCCGCCAGATGCAACACCTATGGCCGCCATGGCTGCCACATCAAGAACTCCCTTTACGGCGGTTACAACCCCTTTTACTGCGTCTGCCGTTGCACCGATCGTTATTCTTCCAAGGATGCCGACCACTGACATGAGAATCCCAACCATCCCTAGCATCCATGCAATATGGATGACACCGGTTAATATATTATCGCCTGTGATTGCTACATTAACTGCCGCAGTTACCTTGAACACCCCTGCCGCAATAAGCGGCAACAATGCGACGATGGTCAATCCTTTGATCCAGAGCCCCCGCAACCAACGCATTTGTGGAACAACACCGCATACAAAGATTGATGGACCTAGAGCGGCCAGGATGAACAAGACCGCTCTCGCCAAGAAGAATGCCAATAATAGTCCACCGACAGTAAGTAATATCGCTATACTTTCGGCCAGCAGGAACGCGCCGCTAATAATAGATGTAGATAACCCTCCAAAAACAAGAGATTGGACGGAAATGCTCTGAATAAATAGTGTTGTTAATGTTCCCGTTTCCCCCAAGGCAGCTCCCATCATCCACCAGCCCAGCCTCGCTGTCCAATCCAGGAATGGTCCACATAATACTGCCAAAAAAGCAGCCGAAACCCAATCCCCTATTACGGCGGTTAGTCGGTCATCTTCGCCGACCAGTTTATTCCACTGATAGAGAGCCAGCCGGAGAAGGAATAGTGGAACAGCCAAAGCCCCCGCTGTAAATAGTCCAGAGAAGGCTACATTTTCATAATCCCCTTCGCGAGGTCCTTCTAGAATTGCACCGACTGCCGTTCCTAAATTGCTTATTTCGGTAGTGATCGTATTATAGAAGGTATTTACTGGATCATTGATTGCCTTAGCAATCGCATCCTCAAGCGTGCTGGTGGGGAAGACTAAAGTTTGAAATATTGTTTGAACGACTGATCCACCTGACTGGGAGCCTCCACCGGGCGTGGGAGTTGGGGTCGGCGCTGGAGTAGGTGAAGCAGGGGGAAAAGTGGCAGCGCGTACAGAAAGGTAGGGTAGCGCGCCAAGCAGTATGATAGTAATTAAAAGAGAAAGTAGAATGATGAGCGAGCGTTTATTATTTCTCATAACCCAATTTCCATCGAATTAATGGCAAATTCACTTAGAACCCCCTTTCGATAGCACTGATCCATGAATCCACAATTCTGACACGTTTGGGGATGTGCAAGTGCATTGGTAGGAGGATAGGGACCGTTTTTTGCCATCTTGGATAGTGGCGTGATCATAGCAAGAGCGTCTATCACCCTGATTGTTGGGTTATATGGATTGCTCTCCCCCGTGCGACGATCGAGAGCATAGATTTCGGGATCATTTTCCCAAGAATGCTTGTCGTCAGCATTGGAAGCCCGGGATACCAGCGCGAATTTCAGTTGGGGCTGATTATTGATATTCTCCACCGGAAGACCGATAACATTTCTTGTTACCATGCGTGTCTTTACCCGCCATAGCCAGGCAGGAAAAAACGCTGGTTTCCTTATTCCTGAATGAATGAACGATAATGTGACCAGTTCGAATTCGACTTCCGTTTCGTTGGGCGCCACTTTTATACGTGAATTGAGCTGCCAATCCACAAACACGAAGGACCATAGGCGTGCGAATTCAAGTACGTCTAGCCAACCCCTCTTTCCGCCCAACTTGGCAAAACCATCCGCGTATCCAAATCGATCAGGAAATTTCGCTTTTTTTTCGGGTTCGAATCCTGGGTGAAGTTCAGGAGAGGCAACTTTTTCTTTTAGGTGAAAGCGATAACTATCTACGCTGGTTATGTAATTAGCTACATTGGCCGCCAGACCCACCAGGCTGAATGATTCTAGCGCTTCACGCAGATTTATCCCTGTAGCACGCATTTCCATCATTTTCCATACCATATCATATGGAAGAACAGGATCGACGCCCGAAAGCCACCAATGCGCTGCGGCAGGACAAAATTCGTATACCATCGCATTCAGGATGGGATGGTCGCGAGCATTGCGAGAGTCAAGCAGTGCTCTAAAGAGGTCTGTCTGCATAAATCAAAAAGGGGGCCTGAGCCATTGAAAGGTTAGTAAAATCATCGCGAACAAGAATGATGCCCATGCGACTGGAGATTGCACACCGGATAAACGTTCGTGTCGTAATGCTCGCATTACCATACTGACAAGCGACATCAGGATCCAACCCAATACCATTGCAAGCACAGCATCGAGCGTGAGAACCTTGGGAACCGCCCATATACAGGCCAGCCAGAGTTTTACATCTCCCATTCCCATAACATATACTTGGGACACCGGCAAACTGATAAGCGATTTAAT
>Ga0187853_10000250_pt1 | contig 60941 bp, 48 predicted proteins | sample June2016WEW_6_10_2_FD_132417 | JGI IMG/M metagenome (GOLD analysis project Ga0187853, IMG submission 132417) | Peatland microbial communities from SPRUCE experiment site at the Marcell Experimental Forest, Minnesota, USA - June2016WEW_6_100 | ecosystem: Environmental > Terrestrial > Soil >... | reverse complement strand
GTGCAGGGCGTTGACTGTCTGGACGGCGGCGTCGAGAACATGCGTTGTATATGGCATAATCCCTGAATGTAGAGCGGCCCCAACCGGCAATGTGGGGTGCAGGCGTTGAAGATAGATCAACTGATTGGGCGATTCTTTGTCGGTGATATGGATGTCTGAGATGGTAAAGAAACTCAGAAGTTTTGTTTTTTTAGTAACCGCTGAACTATTGTACGTAGCCGGCATGATATCCAGCCGCCTCTCGTAGGGGAGACCTGAACCATAATTCCAGTTTCCATAGCCGTATTGGCTGTATTTGGAGACCTCACGAAGAGCAATCGCTGTCGAAGGTGTTGCGCCCGGCGCGACTGTCCTCTGGAACGTTGTTTGAACATCGGATGCAATCGGGTGCCTTTGGGTTACATTTGTTTTTTGACGACGCATTTTGAACATCCTGACAAAGAGGAAATCAGCGGGCCCGTTAAAACGACTAAACAGGACTTTTTGTATTCATAAGATACGATAAAAGCTCCGGTTTGCGTGTGACCGTAGAAACTGTGCTTGGCGTTCAAACTATGAAATGGTCAAAAAATGAATACGTTCGAACGATCGGACGTCCGTTCGATCGCCCTTCCCTTTTCCACCGCCTTGTTACAGCCGCTTGACTGGTGCCCCTCTTTCTTGGTGGGCTTCTCTTCTTTGGGGTGCTGCGCAGCAGTATTTGAACCGCTGCCAACCATTACGGCGAACGCGCTTGAGCGTCATGCGTCAAGCAGTAGCGTTTTAGGCTGACTGGGTGCTTTTCGTGAAATTTATGATTAGTCGCGAAACTCGAATGATAATGATTAAGTGTGCAGCGCCGCTATGCACGTACTATGTTAGCCGCCGAGCATTACCCTTATCTCCATCCCGATGTGGCGATATCAAATCGCTAGTTGTTCGAGATTCACCACAGCAAAATCTCACTCCATCACGCAAGAGCCGACTACAACTATCCAACGATACGGCTGCCCCGTACGTTCTCTATCCTTGCTGGACTACAGACGCGCATCTACCAGACGGTTCACGATGGGGCGCTTGCCTTTCTTGTCGTAATTTCTTCTTCTAACAAGAATGAAGAAGAAAGCCAAAAGAAATCAGAAAACTTCGCCACTAGCTCTAGACTCTCGTATTTACACGGCGAAGGTCGGGCGTTCGAATCGCCTCGAGCCCATCTGTTTTTGGAGTATCGTGAATGCTGCAGCCTTCGATTAAGAAAAGGGCTGATTTAAGTTCGCTGATCTCAGATTCCAAGGCAGAGATGCGAGCTTCCACGTTATTTGAGGTCGCGTTTGCACAAAATTTGCCAACTGATCCTTCAACTATCACTACAAAAGCAAGCCCCCCATCGTGCTCGGTTTGATAAATACAAGCATTCTCGCCCGCGATGGCTTTGAACTGTCGGGGTAATCGGACGACGGGATACGCGAGCGAGGGCGATTTTTGATATTTATATGAGTTACTGGGCAAACGTCGAACTTGTAGGTTGAGGCGCAATCGTGCCGAACGCGTCGAAGGTGCAGGCAGTTATCCCACGGCGAACCGCGCTTTTGATCTGAGAGTCACCGTACACGTGCGGTACAAGCGACAAGAATAAAAAAAGAGGGGGAGAACCCCCTCAGCGCACTCACTCAGCCACTCAAGACGCCTCCGACGTGTATGGTAAGCACCTGGCTATCGCTCGAGGCATAGTTGGGGTAATCCCCCGGGAAGTGCACCTGTATCCGGTAGGTGCCAGCCGGCAACGTGACGCTGAAAGCGTACTGGCCGTTTCCGTTGGTATACACCTCAGTAGACCACGTAGTCCACGTCGAACCGCCGTCAGACGAGTACGTGAGCGTTATGGGATCCACCGGCCCCGGCGGCTCGTTCGGAAGGCGCGCCCCGGTTACTGCGTTCGTCAGTAAGCCGTAGACGGTAAACGGCGTGTTGACTGCCGGGTGTGCGGTTCCGGAAGCGATGGAGAGCTGCGTGGGTGCCGTGTTTATAGAGAGATCATATGGCCCGAACATAGGATAGTTGTAACCTTCTATGCCCAGATATATCTGATAGTCACCAGCCAGAAGTTGGACCTGAGAGAGTTTGTATAAGCCATTGGCGTTCGCCTGTGCATAGCCCAGCCCCTGCCAGTCCCCATACTCATCATATGCCCACAAATATGCCCACGTCCAAGGCAACGCTTTTCCGGTATGGCTGTCAGTTATCTTGCCGGAAATCGTAAACGACTGGTTCGTGACGAGTGGTCCGGCGCTTGTTTGCAGGGTTATGTTGGGCTCAATCGGATTGACATGGACCTCGAGGTTGGGACTACTTGACGGAGCGTAGGGGGCGTTGCCGGCGAAGCTGGCTTGGATGAGGTAGTCCTGTTCTGTCTGGGAGGTCAGGAGCGGGAGCTGCGAGGACGTCGTGGTGTAGGAATAGCCACCGTAGTAGCTCATCGCGACCGTCCCGAGCGTGTTCCATGTTAGCCCATCATCCGAGGAGTAATTCAGGATGATCATCTGGCCTTGGACACTGGCGCCTTGGACAGCCACCGTCCCGTTCATGAGCCGCCCGTAGATGGTGATCGACTCGCCGGCGCTGGGGTACTGGTCTGTCGCCTGGATGGTGAGCTGGGTGAGCTTGGTCGGTGTTGCGGCGCTGACGCTCAGCGCTCCCACGGCTGACGCTGTCATGAGAAATACGAGTGTGATGGCGATGGTACGTTTCGTGTTCATTTTCATTACGTTTCACCTCGTTTTTGCTTAGCAGTGGTGTCATCACCACCACCATTGTTTTTAAACACGTAACTCTCCACCCCTTGCACATAAAGGTTGCTGTAACTGACGCGTGTTACAACTAGGTGTAATTATCTTAAGCTAGTTGTGCCGCCTGCTGGGGAAAAACGGAACCTCCACGAGTGGGCACTACTCTAGTAGAAATCGGAGCCAACGTGGGGGAGCGAGGCGATCTAGCAAGTATGCAACCGAGCTGCACGCATACCGTTTGCGTCTAGAGTTCAAAGCCGTCGAACGCGTATCCGATCATCTAGCTTCCTCGAGAATCATGAGAGTTGGCGCGTTCGCGACAAGAACGGACTCAAATAAAAAAAGAGGGGGAGAACCCCCTCAGCGCACTCACTGAAGAACGCTTCCGATCTAGACGCTAGCCGACCTGTATGGTAAGCACCGGGCTGTCGCTTGGGCTATAGTTCTGATCGCCTGGGAAGTGTACCTGGATCTGGTAGGTGCCCGCAGGGATGCCCGCAGGTAATGAACTGGTGCTGAAGGCGTACTGGCCGTTTCCGTTGGTGGACACGGCAATTGGAGTTCCGTACGCGTCTGTCAGCGTGTTCCACGTTATCCCGCCGTCAGCAGAGTACGAAAGCGTGATGCCCGGCTCGTTCGGAAGACGGGCGCCGGTCACCCCGTTCGTGAGCAGACCGTAGACGGCAAACGGCTTGTTGGCAGCAGGATGTGCGGTTCCTGAAGCGATCGAGAGTTGCGTGGGTGCGGTGTTGACCGAGAACGATATGTAGTTACCGTCCTCGATGGTGTTGAAGTTGCCGTAGGTCCCTACTCCAATATAGCCGCTGCCGGCTGGGAGTTGGATTCCAGGGAATCTGTACACGCCGCTAGTGGTCGCCGTCGTTTGCCATTCCCATTGGTGTGTATTCCCGTACGCGTCATACCAGTACACATAACATGTTACCGGCACCGAAGGATCGGGTCTTCCGTTATACCAGTCCGTCACCTGGCCTGAAATGGTGAACGGCTGGTTCGTGACCGGTGTCTGGACGCTTGTTTGTATGGAAAAGTGTGGGTCGTACGGATGCACATAGACCCACGTAGAGTTGCTTGACGACATGTAGGCGCCGCTGCCGGGGAAGCTCGCGTTGATGAGGTAGTCCTGCTCTGTAGCGGAGGACAGGAGCGGGAGCTGCCCGGGAGTCACGGCGTAGGAGTAGCCGCCGTAGTAGTTCATCGCGCACGTGCCGAGCGGGCTCCACGTCGACCCGCCGTCGGTGGAGTACGTGAGGGTGACGGTCGTGCCCTGGACGGTCGTGCCCTGGACGTACGCCGCCCCGCTCATAAGCCGTCCGAATATGCTGATCGGCTCGTTGACGGTGGGGGTTTGGTCTGTGCTGGCAATGGTGAGCGCGGTGGGCTTGGTGGGTGCCACCGTTGCGGCACTGACGCTCAGCGTTCCCACGGCCGACGCTGTCATGAGGAGTGTGAGTGTGATGGCGATGGTACGTTTCGTGTTCATTTTCATTTGCGTTTCACCTCCTTTTCACGGTGGAGAATGTGGCCACCGCATTTTTGAAACTGTACAATGATATGCCCCTTACACATAAGCGTTGCTGTAACTGACGGCTGTTACAGCCGGTTTCGCCGTGATACTGCTTGGAAGGATGCACAATGTGTGCTTTTGACCCAGCTCTTCTATCAATACCTAAAATAGCAGTATTGAGAGATATTGCAACCCGTAAACAGAAGCGCGCCGCGTCCTAGTTTTGCGAAGGGGCACCGCGGCAGTTGTGGTGAAAAAGAGCGTGGCAGTCGCCGTGCACAAACTCCACGGACCGACAAGAAAAAAAGAGGGGAGAGGATCCCCTCGACACGCTCACTGACCAACTCAGATTTTACGTTAACCGACCTGTATGGTAAGCACCGGGCTATCACTTGCGTAATAGTTCAGATCCCCTGGGAAGTGTACCTGGATCTGATAGGAGCCAGCCGTCGGGAACTTGACGCTAAACGCGTACTGACCGTTTCCGTTGGTGTACACCTCAGTAGGCCACGTAGACCACGTTGAACCGCCGTCAGAGGAGTACGTGAGCGTCATGGGGTCTGCAATCATCTGCGGCTCGTACGGAAGGCGCGCCCCAGTCTCCACGTTCGTCAGCAAACCGTAGACGGTAAACGGCTTGTTCACTGCCGGGTGTGCGGTTCCTGAAACGATGGTGAGCTGCGTATCTGCCGGGTTGATGTTGACATAGACGTAGTTGTAACCCGCCATATGGTTGTAGTCATCCTGTGTATACAAATCAATCTGCCAGTAGCCGGCCAGAAGTTCGATCGCAGAGAATTTGTACACGCCATTGGCGTTCGTCTGTGCCGAGAGAGACTGATAGTCGCCAGTCCACTGGTTATATGCGTACAACTGTACCCACATAAAGGGGCACGCTTTTCCGTTATAGACGTCTGCTACCTTGCCGGAAATCGTGAACGGCTGGTTCGTGACGAGGTAACCGGCGCTTGGGTACACTACTTGCGTGGAAATGATGGGCTCAACCGCATAGACCTGGATCGTCATAGTAACACTTGACGGAGCGTACTGGGCTGTGCCGGCGAAGGACGCTTGGATGATGTAGGTACTGTACCCGTCGCTGCCACCTTGGTAGTCCAGGAGCGGGAGCTGTGAGGACGTCGTGGTGTAGGAATAGCCACCGTAGTAGCTCATCGCGGCCGTCCCGAGCGGTTGCCACGTGTTTCCGTTGTCCGTGGAGTAATTCAGGGTGATCGGCTGACCTTGGACACTAGCGCCTTGGATGTAACCCGTCCCGGCCGCGTTCATGAGCCGCCCGAAGATGTTGATCGACTCGCCGACGGTGGGGGCCATGTCTGTCGAATAGATGGTGAGCGAGGTGTTGGTCTGTGCTACTGCTGCGGCACTAACCAGCGTTCCCACGGCCGACGCTGTCATGAGGAGTGTGAGAGTGATGGCGATGGTACGTTTCGTGTTCATTTTCATTGCGTTTCACCTCCCTTTCACGGTGGATAATGTTGCCACCGCGTTTTGAAACTACATAGTGGTACGCCACTCACAAATAAATGTTGTGTAACTGACGCGTGTTACAGCGGGTGATGAGAATCACAACCGTTATGCGAACGCGCGACGTTCTCTAGCGCATGCAACCGATCTGCACGCATAAGATAGGCCTTCATAGCTCGAAGCTTTCTCACGCGTACCCGATAATCCGACTCCCGCGGGAGTTTCGAGGGCTTGTCGGTTCAAGTGTGGACATATATCAAACGGTACACGAAGGTGCCGTCGCTTTCCTCGTCAAAGTTGTTGAACGTGGAACAAAAAAGCTTAGCACAGGCTCCAATTCGGAAAACGAGCCTTTACACGGCGAAGGTCGGGCGTCGGATCGCCTCGAGCCCATCTGTTTTTGATTTTAGTGAAAGCGTCGCTTTCGTTTGAAAAAAGAAACGATTTAAACAAGCCAATGGCTTGTAACGTTCTCCTTTAGTCACAAAGCTTTTGCTGGAGCTGGTGATGCCGATGCACGCCGGAGTCGCCCGTTTTTCCAGTGCTTGTTTTGCGGCGAGTTGTAAGATCGCTCCTGACTACGAGTACGCCAGATGCGGCGCTCGTTTGCGACCACACCACATCTCAATCAGAAGCACGGCTCTCAGCTAACGGCATTTTCGGGGTAATTTTGTAAAAAAAAAGCAAGACTGTCAGCTAAGGCCTTTTTGATGAGATCGCTTGCTAAGGTTTAAATAGGACGGTCGGGCACGCTTCTCATGGCAAAAGGGGGCCTCTACCGTCCCAACGGGACGCCGCAGAACGTTAACCCGCTTGCAAAACACAAATTGTGAGGCGATATAATAGTATACCATATAAAGATCGAGCCCGATGCTGCGCGTACGACAAGGTGTACAAACAGAAACGGCGTTCCGAGGGTTGGACAAAAAAAAGGGTGGACAACCGTCTAACCGAAGCAAGATTTGCGACCGCGGAAGACTTTGGCGCAAGCTTAAGGAGATTTGGGCCGACACGCGCGACGACGCGTCGCTCAAGCCCGAAACGAGGCTGCGACGACGTTATATACCGCCGAGGGATGTCCAGCCGGACCACGAAGTGGTATACCACTTCCACCAGAGGCCGTTGTCGCCGCCGCGAGCAAAGACGTCGACTATTTGACTACCCGGGGCTGTGGCTGCCGCTGGTGACGACGTCAGGTACCCGCCGAGATCTTCCCAGCTGGACCACGTGCCGTTATACCCTCGATGATACAGGGCGCCGTTCGTACCTCGTACGAGGACGTCGAGACGACCTGGCCACGAACAGGCCGCTGGTCCTGTGCCGGGACCGATCTTCCCGCCGAGAGAGGTCCAGGAAGACCATCCGTTGCTATACTCCCTCTGCCACAGGGCGCTGTCGCGGCCGCGGACAAAGACATTGATCACACCACTAGTCGGTGACGTCGCGCCGGGTGACGAGGTCAGATACCCGCCGAGCTTTTCCCAGCCGTGCATGCCCGTGCTGCTGTCGTTCCACATGTGATAGAGGGCGTGGTCGGTGCCGGTGACCAACCAGCCGATTCGTGCATCCCCCCAGGCGTACGCGGCCGGGCCGGTTCCTGCAAGGAGCTGCCCGCCGATCTTATACCAGTTGGACCAGGAGGTGCCTTCATTCGTCGTATACCTCGACCAAAGGGCGCCGTCGTGGCCGCGGACAAAGGCGTCGATCACCCCTACGTGTGGGGACACGACAGCGGGGTCTGACGTCAGGTACCCGCCGAGGGAAGCCCACCCCGACCAGCTCGAGTGCAGCCAGTGGTTCACCCAGAGGGCGTTGTCCGTACCTTTTGCAAAGAGGTAAATGTTGCTTGAATCGAACTCGCACGCGGCAGGCGCTGACGCAACGGGCGCGCCAACCAGAGCGGCGGGAGCTTGGACGGTTGCTCTGCTACCCTCTGCAGCCGTCACGCTCAGCGGGCTCGCGCACGCCGCAAACAACGCGACGAGCACGAGGGCCGCCATGGCGATGCTCATAAGGCTGCGTTTGTGTTTCATAGCGACGATCACCGTGCTCCGTTGGCGGATCTTACCTCGCGCGAGGATAGACGTCCGCGCATACGCGCCCGTCAGCGGGGTCCGTTTTCCGAATAAATTACTTAGTGTTACGCTTATTCGTTATAAAGGTTGCCGATACGTGCTTGCGCAGTGTGTTGCAGTATACACGGACTAGAGAGCCTAACGGCACGCAAACGAAACCGTCACGCTCTGGCCCACGCACTACTGCGCGCCCAAAGAGCTTTTCACGGCGTGACCTCCTCGTGGGGGCGTGGACGGCTCCGGCGTCCTCGTTGGTTAGCGATCGTACGCTTAAGCGCTTGCGACACACTCTAAAAATCTGAACTACGCACGCTCATGCAATTTCTAGGCGTTTAAGCACGCCATACGTGTAAAGAAAAAGAAGGTGGAGGCGGGTTAGCTCCTCCTCACGACGTACGCGGCGATTACGAGTCCGACAAAAATGAGTCCGACAAAAACGAGCACGACCTCAAAGTTGGGCATCGTACCCTGACTTGTGACCGTAGCGGCGTTGCCGATGGCGTAGACGTTGCCATCATTGCTCCCCGCGTAGACCACCCCGTTGACAATGGCGGGGGAGGAGAGCACCTCGTCACCGGTCGTGAAGCTCCACGTGAGGTTGCCGGTGCTAGCGTTAAGGGCGTAGACGTTGTGGTCATCGCTCCCCACGTACACCGTGCCATTGACGACGGCGGGGGAAGAGTACACGCTGCTTCCGGTCGTGTAGTTCCACAGCTCCGCTCCGGTGCTAGCGTTAAGGGCGTAGGTATTGTTGTCAAAGCTCCCCACGTAGACCACCCCGTTGGCGACGGCGGGAGCGGAGAGTACGCTGCTTCCGGTCGTGTAGTTCCACAGCTTCGCCCCGGTGCTAGCATTGAAGGCGTAGATGTTATTGTCATCGCTCCCCACGTAGACCACCCCGTTGGCGACTGCCGGGGAAGATTCCACAGCGCCTCCGGTCGTGTAGTTCCAGAGCTTCGCCCCGGTGCTAGCGTCGAGGGCGTAGACGTTGTTGTCACCGCTCCCCACGTAGACCACCCCGTTGGCGACGGCGGGGGAGGAGAACACGTAGCCTCTGGTCGTGAAAGTCCACTCGGACGCCGCGGTGGTGGCGTTGAGTGCGTAGACGTTGTTGTCACCGCTCCCCACGTAGACCACCCCGTTGGCGACGGCGGGGGAGGAGAACACGTAGCTTCTGATCGTGAAGCTCCACGTGAGTGCCCCGGTGCTAGCGTTGAGGGCATAGACGCTGTTGTCACCGCTCCCGACGTACACGACGCCGTTAACGACGGCGGGAGATGCATAAACGTCGTCTCCGGTCGTGTAGTTCCAAAGCTTGGCCCCGGTGGCGGCGTTGAGGGCGTAGATGTTGTGGTCATCGCTCCCCACGTAGACCACCCCGTTGACAATAGCGGGGGAGGAGTACACGTAGTTTCCAGTCGCGAATTTCCACCTCAGCAGCCCATTCTGCGGAGTAGCCCCCGCCACGGGGCTGTAATCACCGGTGTGCTGGGCGTTGTAGCGGAACTGCATCGTATCGGCCTGTGCTGCCGCAGGAAGGGTTACAGCGCCTGCAAATAACACGGTAATGAAAAGGATAACTACAGAAACTGAGATGATTTTGTATGCGCGCATACCTTCCTCACAAGAGCTTTGACGCCTGCGAACGTGTCAGAAGATATGATAAAGGCTTCGGTCTGAAACCGGCGACGAGAGGCCGCACCCAAGGCGTTCTAAGGCCTCGAAATCGAAAAAAGAGATAATGAGCTAAGAGCCAAGGATAGAACCAAAGGAAGACGTTATGCTATCCTGGCTCATGCCTTACTTGCGAAAAAAAGAGAAGCCCGAGGGCGCTAAGGCCTTCTTGCTGTTCCAGGAATTCAAGCTCTATACCTACTACTCGCGTTCACCGTTACTGTAGCATGTCATGTCGCCGTCGACTGGGCGTGGGTGGGGATGATACTTCACGAGGAATTCGTTGATGCCGACGTTCGGCTCCCTCCCGGTGAACGAATACGAGCCGGTGGCGTGGGTCTTCGCCTCGTGCTTTGTGCGCAAACAACGCCCTCGCTCGCGTATCTGGATTGATGAACAGCTCACGATGCGCTCGTCGATATTTTAGACCAACTGACTCGACTAGACTGTGACCTTCACGGTGGGGCTGAGTGCCTTACAGTACGAGGAGCGGCCAGTAGGTAGTAAGTGCCGGGCGGCTCATCCGCCGGTCTACTACCCAGAACGACGGCGTTATATACCGTCAGCGTACGTCCAGCCGCTCCACGTCGTCCCACTATTCGCGGTGTTCTGCCACCAGAGGCCGTTGTCACTGCCGAGTACAAAGACGTCCATCGCACCGTTACCCGAAGACGTCACACCGGGTGACGACGCCAGAACCCCGCCGAGGGACTTCCAGCCGCTCCACGTCGTCCCACTATTCGCGGTGTTCTGCCACCAGAGACCGTTGTCACTGCCCTGTACAAAGACGGCCATCGCACCACTACCCGAAGACGTCGCAGCGGGTGCCGACCCCAGAACCCCGCTGAGGGACTTCCAGCCGCTCCACGTCGTCCCACTATTCGTGGTGTTCTGCCACCAGAGGGCGTTGTCACTGCCCTGCACAAAGACGCTCATCGCACCGTTACCCGAAGACGTCACACCGGGTGACGACGCCAGAACCCCGCCGAGGGACTTCCAGCCGCTCCACGTCGTCCCACTATTCGCGGTATTCTGCCACCAGAGGGCGCCATCCGTACCTCTTACAAATACGCTCATCGCGCTACCCGAAGACGTCACAGCGGGTGCCGACCCCAGAACCCCGCCGAGGCCCTTCCAGCCGCTCCAGGTCGTCCCATTATCCGTGGTGTTCTGCCACCAGAGGGCGTTGTCACTGCCCCGTACAAAGACGTCCATCGCACCGTTTGCCGGTGACGTCGCAGCGGGTGCCGAGGTCAGAACCCCGCCGAGAGACGTCGACGCCGTCCAGGTCGTGCCCGTCCAGTACTTATACCAGAGGGCGCCGTCGCTGCCGCGCATAAAGAGGTCGAGGCTGTTCGCATTCTGCGCGGTCACGGCAGGTGACAAGGTGGGCGTGAGCGTGGCGGTTACGGAATCGACGGCTTTGGCGGCGTCGAGCTTGCCGCCGGTGCTCACCAGGCCGCTAAGATATGAGTCTGGGTCTACGTTGTTAAGGATAGCGTTCCTTATCTGGGCGACGCTCAACGATGGATTGACCGTTTTGATGAGCCCAGCGACCCCGGTTACATACGGGGTTGCCATCGAGGTGCCATCCCAGGTGTCGTAACCCTTTACCCCTGACACGCCATTCACGGTACCCGTCGTGTTCCACCATATGGTGCTCAATATACCTACGCCTGGGGCTCCCAGATTGACAGTCGTGGCCCCGTAGTTAGAGAAAGAGGCTAGGCTATCGTCGGAATTGATAGCGGCGACTGAGATAATGTTTGGGTCGCGAAGGGAGGCCGGGTAGAAGGGGGATACATCGTTATTCGATGCGTTGTTTCCGGCTGCACAAACAAACAAACACTGCGGGCACGCGTTGATGGTGTCGTTCATGGCTTGGCTATAGCCGGTGCCTCCAAACGAGTTATTGATGATCGTGGCACCGTTGCTCGCAGCGTACTGCCAGGCGGAGATAATATCAGAGTAGTAGCCGCCGGTCGCGTTTAGCGCCACCACGGGCAGGATCGATGTGCGCCAGTTAGTCCCGGTGATTCCGATGCTGTTGTTCCCGACTGCCCCTATGATTCCGGCGGTGTGAGTACCGTGCATCGAATCCATTACAAGTTCGGGCGCAGCGTTATACTGGGGGAGAAGATTTGCCGCGAGGTCGGGGTGGGTGGCATCAGCGCCGGTGTCCACATCCGCGATAATAGTGGACGTAGAACCGGTGGTCTTGTTCCACGCACCTGAAGCGTTCATGTCTGGAAACGCCCACTGATACTGATAATATGGGTCGTTGGGAAGCGCGATGTCGGGTGTAATCGCTGCGGTGTATCCGGAATCATTCATCACCGAGCTTGCCGGAAGCGTAGCGGTCGCAGCAGGGGTAGCTATGTAGTCCGGCTCTGCATACGCGACGTTCCCGTTCGTCTGGTAGTGCGTGATGGCATCGGTGACCGAAAGCCCTGAAGGGAGCTTAACGACCTCGAGACCTGGCACCACCGAGTACTGCTTAATGACCGTCGCGTTGATTGAGGCGCTAGCAGCGTCGCTTGCCAGCTTATAAACCGCTGCATTTGCAGCGATGGATGGTTTAAACCGGACGAGGATCTGGTCCGGTGCGTAGTTCGCTTCTTTGTTGCTGGTGTTCTTTGGTTGCGCGGCGAGGGACGTCACCGTCGATGCTGCGATGCTCGCTATAACGAGAACCACTACGACGGCCAAAAGTTTGGATGGCTTGCTTCGTGCGTTTTTCATACAACGCTTCACCTTGTTCACGCTAGCGGGGCGCGCGTGACCGTGCGCGAGCGCTGCATCTACGTGCCCACCAGCGAGCGTTCACTTTCGATAAAACAATTATTGATGCGCTTATTCGCAATAAAGGTTGTGTGACACGTGCTTCCCCTCAAGGTTTTGCAGCTCTTTTAAACCGGCGTTATCACACAGAGCCTAGCAGAAGGATTACCAAGGCGAGTGCACCCCATTTTGATCGTAATTGCGTTTGTTCACCTACTTCGTATCGTTAGTCTTACGTGCGACAAGCGCAGTCTCTTTGTCTTGTCGCTTCTTGCCTCATTAGCGTAAGCTTATGCGCGCGCAACGTCGGCACAATTGTGCACGATTTTGCGGTGAATTCGGCAAACTCAGTCACAGTTCTGTTTCCTGCGGAATTGCTCAGGGCGGATTCAACCGCACCCTCAGACGTGTCGCTTGCAACGCTTGGTCACTATGAACGTTACGTTGTACGCTTAAAGCGCTGTAACACGCACTTGCGCGCCGCAGAAACCCACTCGGAGCCATCTTTCATATTCAAAAATACGTTCATCGTCATCTCTGCCATTTAAGAGAGGTCGAAGGGCTTCAATCACCTGACTGTGCAAGGCGTATAGTGCTCTAATTAACCTTATCCTGCGATGAGCCTACTTTGACGCATGGCTTTTCGTGCTGCAATGCTTCCCGGAATTTTCCTACGGTCAGCTTAATCATCGTACCATTGCTTCTCTGATCTGTATGTGCTCCGAATGTGACAAACGCCGTGTACTCTGAGGACATTGTTTCGATATCTCGCCTTTTTGCTCAGCGCGTTTGTTGTAGCCAAGAACGTTTGAGTGTCCAGTTTCGTTACAGTTCGACTTGTGACGTGCTTACGCTCGTTGACCGCCCTCGCATTTCTCCTTGGCACAATAATGACCGTCTCGGTGCTGAGCGCCACAGGGGTCGTAACGACGCAGAAAGCCGTCGCTTTTTCACCGCCTTCACCGCTCAGTTTCGTAGAAGCGCTCTACTCCGCGGGAGCGACGTATCGTTGCGCATGACAAAACCCCGCATATCGATGCCCCGCAACTAATTGAGTGCGAGTCGTGCGAAATTGCGTATGCCGGTTTTTACGTCTAATGTACTTTTTGCTCCACCAATATGCGGAATTCCGGAGCGATTCCAGCTGGGGAGAACTGCCCTCTTTTAGCCAGTATGGTGTCTTGTTGGACGCGGTAACGACCTGTAGGCTTCGTTTCAAGGACCTTTAAAACACAATTCTTCATGTCACTGTAGCTCTCGCACAGATACCCGATGTCCCCCATCTTATTGAAGTAATATTCAGAAAGTGGGGTCTTCAGTGCGATAATCGGCTTGAGATGTGAAAATGCGTCCAGTATCGCAGCAGTTCCATTTAATTCATAAGCACTAGCTAAATGAAAGAAGAGAGCATAATCGATGCATTTACCATATTTGTCATACTCCTTTTGACTGAGGGGTGCGTTCGGTGACGGGATAGTAACGGACGTACGCGGCATCTCTTTGAGCTGCTTATCTAAGATCTCACCAATGAGAACAAAAATTGCCTGATATTTTGTTCTTGCAGAGCGTACCTCATCTGCCAACTTGAAAAAAATGTCTGCTCCCTTTCTAAGACTCGCATGACCATAGAAACCAAAATGAATGACATCATCTTTGAACGGTTCGCTGCCGACAGAATCTGCAAAGACATAGGGAAGGTCTATCGGCGAAACATAGTTGCGCAGACGTGGCAAATGCTTCTTCAGTCCTTGTTCAATAACGGGTGGGGATCCGGGAATCAAATAATGTAGTTTCGCCGTGTTGCCGGCGAGAAGCCAGCGCCGAAATGAAAAGAGCTGAGGTGTCAGACGCTGTGGTTGAGGCGTCCTGACTTTCGTCTGTAGATTGTGTAGGACAACAAGACAGGAGATCTGGGGAAATCGTCTCAGCATTACTTTGATTGAGACTAGAGCGTTCCAAGTTTCAGCTGAACAAAACACTATTTGGCGTGCTTGAGTCTTGTCGGCTAATCCGAATATCCACCTGCAAAGGGCGAGCTGCTCGAGGTGCGCTGCAACGGGCAAGCGCCCTGGAAGTTCAACTTCGATAAACCTGACTGCGGCCACATGGGTACCTACCACGCTCTTGACGTGGTTCATATGCTCGCGTTCAGCACAAAATATCAGCCCCCCCTCAGGGAAAGCCTCAGCGACCGAGCCAACTAGGGCTGCATTGAATTGCGTGTGCTGAAGACCGCGAAAATGCGGTTCGCATATAACTATCATAAGCTCTCTGTGATCCCGTAATCGTTTGCTGTATTGCGTTTTCAGGTTGGCTGCGCTTCTTGATAACGATGGGGCTCATTAACGTATGAAAGTGCTGTGCCCAGCCATTGAGCTTTGCAGATGCGCGGGCATGCCTTGACTTGTGCTGCCAATATATGTTTGACGTTGCAGGGAGTCCCCATCTGTGCTTCAGCGACGGTTGGTCCGCGATATGCCCATGATTTGACTGTCAGATTATTTTTCCGTTCACCCGTAAGCCTCCGCATCTGCCTGAAAGTCCAATCTTGCACAGTTGCCACGACGAAGCGTTTTACCCGCATCGAAAAGGCGTAAGTGAAACGTGACCAGAACCGGATCTTTCGAGTTCCCGACGCCACAGATAGATACCGTTCACCGCATTTCGTCCGAGCGAGGTGATTAGCACGTTCATAGACTTGGTTTCATTTTTGCACAAACTCGACACTTACTCCGCACATGGTCTCCACGATCAATTCGAGGCCCTTCTCGTCATTCCTTTACTACTTCACACCATATGTTTTCGTAGAAGGTTTTCGATGAGAAGATCTTGGAAAGAACAAGGACTACGCCTTTCGGTATTCTATTATTCCACAAATTTACACCCACTGTCGCATTTATCTTGTTCGTCTCTTTGTAGCTTCGGATCTTCCCCCCACTTAAGCGCACGATGTGATTCACCTCTTCTTTTGAAAAACCACAATGTTGGTGTGTTTTATCGAGTTGATGGTATTCAACAACTCCGCGTTCCCAGAGCGCCTCATTTCTTTTCGGAACACACAAAAGGACGTTCTCTTGACAACTCTCGATAGATTTGCTCAATAAAGCACATGGATCTTCTACGTGCTCTAATAACCAATACAAAACCACGGTGTCGGTTTTTGGAAAGGTAACTGTGGTTGCATCGCTCATCATGAGCTCAACGCCTGCAGGGTACGCATAATCTTCGTACCGCTGCACGTCAATGCCGACGTAGTGCCCTGTCCATCCTCTTTGGATCAAAAAGTTGTACAATCGGCACGTGCCGCAGCCCACGTCAAGGATATCCCCTTTTTGGTATTCCAAAGCTAGGAAGTCGGTTGGGTATACAGCGCCTGCTTTCCACCCAAAATCAAATTCTTTCTTGACTGTTTCTGAGCAGTCGTTCCTGATCATTTCCTTGCGTACCGGTATTCGAATTGTTTTTCTCGTTTGTTGGGACAGCGTATAAGTTTATTTAACGTCCCTAGACAAGTTTATTCTTTGATCATTTAGATTGTCTCCTCGTACTTTGCAGCGGAATCCCCTAGCTGCTTCTAAGGATGAATAAAAACTCAGCTCTGCAATGAGCGGGGAGCGTGTTTACATTGATGAACGTTACGCATCCACAGCTAACCATAGCATTTGTAGGGTCTACCATGACCACGACAGATCCAGCTTCTGCCGCTTTGCTCTCCGTGTACCTGGTGGACTGAGGCCGTGCCGCGTCGCCTATCGACTTGGCGAGGTAGCCGAGCTTGCGCTGCGCTTTCGCCAGTGCATTCTCCTCAGCTCTAAAAAATCGCGGCTTCTCTATGTGCTCGCCGTTTGAAAGCGTGGCGAACGACGATAAGCCGCCGTCTACGCCTATCATAGCACCGTCTTTAGGCTTAAGATACTCTCGTGGCTCCGGTTCGTGTTCGAACGTGAAGCACGCAAACCACTTACCCGTAGATTGTCGGTTAATGTTGAGCCGTTTAATCGTGCCTTCTATTGCTCTATGAAGCTTGATTTTAACGTTGCCTATCTTAGATAGCCGCACCGTTCTAGAAGAGCCGTCGAAAGCGAAGCCTTGTTGTGTGTAAGTAAACAATCATAGCGCCCTTTGCCCTTGAATCGCGGATAGCGCGCGTCTTATTAGGCCCATTTAAAATTATGCGTTTACAGCCTAAATAGTTCTATTGTGTGTTTGTCGCTTTCATCCCTCTAGCTGTCGCAAGGAGGCTTCTCGCTTGATTTAGCTAAACCGCCTCATAATTTGAAAATGTGATCCGCGTATAATTGGCTTTAATGGTAGGCCTCAATGATAGGTGCAAACTTCGTATGCGGTGCGACCTGCCTATGTGTATCTCACGAATGCCTGGGGGTGCTGCGTCATCCCTGCACAGTCTCGCAGAGGAATTAATATCTATGTTGTGTCTTCATTTTCAAAAGAAGAACACCATGAGCTGTGAAGATGGCGAGGCGCCTATTAGTTGCGAATAACGGGGACGGGCACAGAGTGTTATCTCACGTTCAGAGCTTTTTGCCAATGACCCCCGCATTCTTGCAACAGACACAACGAGAAACCAGCCGTGAACCGAAAAGTAGCTGACGAACCAGCCGTTAACAGGAAAGTAGCCATTATCATACTCAACTGGGACAGCTGGAGGGACACTATAGAATGCCTAGAGTCGCTTTTTCTCATTGACTACCAGAACTATGTTCCGATCATCGTAGACAACGGTTCAAGCGACGGGTCGATAGACCGCTTGAGAGAGTTTGCTAGGGGCAGCCTCCAGATAGAATCGAAGTTCTTCGGGCAGGGCAGAGCGAGTAACCCGATTGAAATGGTCGAGTACACTCGAGACCAAGTCGATCGAAAAAATATTGAAGGACTCGGCGAAGACTCATTTTCAAACCAGAATCTCGTACTCATAAAAAATCAACGCAATTATGGCTTTGCCGAAGGCAACAACATAGGAATTCAGTTTGCTTTGGATTCAATAAAGCCTGATTACGTACTGCTTCTAAATAGCGATACTGTTGTCGATCCAGGTTTTTTGCGTGAATTGGTGAGAATTGGCGAAAGCGATGATACGATCGGGGCCGTAGGTCCAAAGATATACTATTATGACAACCCCTCCAAGATCAACTCAGCAGGATGTGAAATGCACGATTGGTATGGTGGTGCCATAAACATTGGTATCGGCGAGACGGACAACCACAACCGATTTAACGAGATACGAGAGGTTGACTGCCTACACGGGAGCGCGATCTTAATCAAGGCCCCTACTCTTGAAGATGTTGGGCTGTTGGATCAGGATTTTTTTGTCTTGTTGGAAGAAACGGAATGGTGCCTGCGAGCCAAGAAAGCTGGGTATAAAATAGTCTTTGCGCCAACAGCATGGATCTATCACAAAGAGGGCTTCTCCGGCACGGAGGAGTGCGTACACTACTACTATAGCAACCGAAATCGCATATTGTTGCTCAAAAAGCATCAGACATCGTTGAGAAAACCTATATACGGGCTTTCCATCACGTTGAGAACTTTGGCAGGAAGCATCATATTGAGCGTAACGGGCAAGCCTAGTCTCGCCATATGTGGCTTGAAAGGCTATTTCAATGGCTTGCGCGTCTAGAAATAGTTACGTTTGCGCAACCGTATTGATTCCTGATACGGTCCGCTGGATCGTGTTATGTGGATCGTAGGTATGCCTCACTATGAAACGAAAAAATGACGCAGTGTTGGAATTCTATAAAGCCGGACAGCATTGGCGTTTCCAAGTAGGTTGTGTAGCAAGATGCCGCATTTGATGAACCAGTTTCTTGGCATAATAATAACTTCGAACTTTTCTATGCATCCGGAGCTACTTTGTTTATTTCTTTGGATTCGAAGATCCGTTCTTCGGAATTTATTGACTTACGTACCATTTCTGTAAGACATCCAATCAAAGAATAATATTGAGCATAAAGGCAATATCGATTTGTGCCCCCCACAACATCTCACAATATCACACGCATAATTGCACGCGCTTTTGATTAACCGGATCATAAGCGTATCAAATCTAAAGGAAGTAATGTAATGCCTTATTGTGCGAGCGCTTGTATCGGTTTTCTTCTTGACGATGTTGGCAGAGCGAAGTTTCGTTGAGGCTACCATTCTCTTTGCAGTGCACAGAGTTAACGAAATCCCGCGCAGGAGTGTTATAGGTCCAAGTTTATATATCCGCTAAACCACTCTGGTTTGCGTTGAGCGAAAGTCCCGGAGTTTCAATAGTAATACCGACATCTAACTCGGAAAAAACGTTGTCAAGATGTTTATTAGCGATTGCGAACCAAACTTACGAAAACATTGAGACCATCGTTGTTGATGGAGGTTCAACAGATGACACGATGAACATATGCAAGCAATTCGACGTGAATTTTTTGTTAACTGCTAAAGGAAGGACGGCTCAAACCAATTACGGGATCACAAACGCACGTGGCACATACATATATCGGGTCGATTCGGATGTTCTTCTTGCTTCAGATAATGTATCTGAGTGCGTCAAGAAATGTGAAGACGAAAAATACGATGTGGTTTGCGTCTATTGGGGTCCCGATCCGACAGTTAGCTTCTGGGCCAAGGTAAGGGAGTTAGAGTGGAGTTGTTATAAGGACACGCTTTTTCCCCGCGGTGCTAGATTTTTTCGAAAAACTGCTATCATAAGCATAGGGCTATTTAACCCAAACCTCACTTTCGGAGAGGATTACGACGTCTACAACAGGCTGGTCAGGCATGACTTTAAGGTAGGTACCATCCAGTCGGAGGGGCTTCACATAGGCGAGCCACGCTCGCTAAATGAGGTCATTGCCGAGCAATTTGTTTATGGCAAAACGCTTCACGCGTTCTTAAGAGAGCATGATGAAGGCCTGACTCAAGTGAGCCCAATAAAAAAAGAACTGCTTAAGAACTGGAAAAAGTTTGTGAGACGCCCAGCCTTAGCTTTAGGCTTCGTCATATATGAGACAGCTTATTATGGGGCAGCTCTCCTAGGATATATCGTCTCCGCTGTAAGCATTAATCCAAAATGAAGCTTCTCAGCCTCAACCACTCCGAAGTTACGCTGCCGGGAGGAGTACATACCGCTATCTTGAAGCTGTCCAAAGCGCTCATTCAGACCGGATATACGCCCACTATTTTGTCGGTCAATCCTGGAGGATTGCAGAGTGAAGACTGCATTGATGGCGAGCTAATTATACGGATGCGCTCCCCAATTAGCTGGCACTTACACGGATTCAGCCCATCAACACTTTTTCGCCTGACAAAGTACGTAAACCGGATTCAGCCCGACATTATTCACGTTCATGGTTATCACACGCTGTTCTCGTTAGAAGTCTTATACCTCCTGCGGAATTCTGGGTACCCCATCGTTTTCTCTCCTCATTATGGGCCGGAGAGCCATAACACCTTGCTCGGCGACAAGCTGTGGGGGGCGTACAAACATGTTGGCAAGTCCTGCTTTCAGATCGCAGACAAAGTGATCTGCGCCTCTGAATTCGAACGTGCGAACGTATTGCGAGATTTTCAAGTAGATGCGGGAAAGATCGAGGTCATCCCACACGGAGTCGATGCCATCAAACGCAAAAAAACGCGAACAGCCAAATGTGGCATCTCATTGCTGTATGTTGGGTGGTTCATCGAGCTAAAGGGGATCCAGTTTATCCTAAAAGCTCTGAGCGAGTTGAACACTGCACTGGATGCGAATGCCACTTTGATTCTCGTTGGGAAAGGCGGCTGTCAAGAACAGTTAATGAAGCTCGCTAGGGAACTCAACGTCGCTGACGTAGTGTTTTGGTACGCCCCCTTATTCGGCGACGCTCTCTATAGAAAGATTCGGGAAGCGGATATTCTACTTCTTTTGTCGCGCTCAGAGAATTTTGGAATTGTGGTTGCCGAAGCCCTCGCTGCAGGAGTTCCCTGTATAGTTGCTCATAAAGCCGCACTGAAGGAGTTTTCAGGAGAACCAGGATGCTTCTCCATTGCGTACCCACCGCAAACAAAAGAACTGGCCCGCCTGATCGTCAAAGTCTATGAGGGAGATGTCGAGGTGGGGCCGTTTAGTAATAGGATTCAAACCTGGGATAAAATAGCACTCCGATATGACGAACTGTATCGCTCGTTGCTCAAAGGAGATATGAAGCGTGCTCATACGTAACCCCTTTCAAATGAACGATTGGGAGATCGGAAGATTCTTCAGGGTAATACTGGGCGTCCAGGTCCTCGTGTGGGCATGCATCGGTCTCGAGTACTTCAACGTGCCCGTGCCGCTTGTCCGTCCATTGGTTTGCTTCATCTATCTGACGTTTGTGCCAGGAATCATACTCCTCCGCGTCCTCAAGGTGCATAGAATCGGCGCGTCTGAGGTAGTAGTGTACAGCGTCGGGTTGAGCCTGTCAGTCTTGATGTTTGGGATGCTCATGACCGGCGTCGCACTAGCCCCGTTTGGAATCAAGCCATTTGCAATTGGACCCATCAGTGTCGCGATGAGCATCATCGTGCTGGCCCTGTGTGGAATAAGCTACGTGCGAGATAGACAGTTTTCCAAGCCGGAATTTTTTGACACGTCTGACATAATTTCGCCGCAGGTGCTGTTTTTGCTGCTAATTCCCTTCCTGGCGATATTTGGCACGTACTTGATGAATGCTAACGGTAACAACGTGCTGCAACTAGTCCTATTGGTCATCTTGATGGCTTTTCCAGTCGCCGTCGCACTACGGATGCTCCCGCAAAAGTACTACGCGCTGGCAATTTTTGTGATCGCTTTGTCGATACTGTTGCACACGACGTTGATCTCTCCTAACGTATGGGGCGCTGACGTCAACAGTGAGCTCAGCATATCGAACACAATCATACACGATCAGCTTTGGAATCAAGCGATTCCCACCGCGTACAACTCTATGTTAAGCATTGTCATGTTAGTCCCCCTGTACTCAATCTTCTTACACCTCAATGCCACTTGGATCTTTAAAATCGTCTTTTCCATTCTCTTCTCGTTTGTTCCGTTAGGACTATTTATCGCCTACAAAAACCAAACGAATGCAAAAATAGCGTTTTTTGCGAGTTTTCTTTTTCTTTCTTTTTTTGATTTCTACGTCACGTTACCAAGTGCGGCACGGGAGGAAATAGGTCTGCTCTTTCTAACGCTGCTGCTCGTTATTATTTCGCGCCACGACATAAAAACGCCTTCCATTACGACACTCACTATAATATTTGGCGCCTCACTCGTGGTCTCACACTACGGAACCACTTACGTTTTCTTGATCTTGATCATCGCCGCTTGGCTCGTGGTGCGGAGCCCGCTAGCAATAAACTTAGGATTAAGGCAAACAAACGGCTATAAAATTCTTGGGTCCAGCGTACTCTTGCTGTGTGTTCTCGCTTATGCGTGGTACGCCTATGTCTCGAATGGAATAAACTTAACGACTGTCGTCAATCTTGGGAACAACATTGTCGGCGCACTGGGCGAAACCTTTGCATCGACTCCGGGGAGCGCGACAAATCAGGTTACTGGCTTCTCTGGGGCAGCGCTCACTCTGCTTCAAAGTGCTGAGTGGTGCTTGGATCTCGCTGTGATCGCGCTTAGTGCGGCTGGGCTGCTCTATGCTCTACACTCGCTCAGGCGGGGGATCAAGGGCAATGAACGATTAGGTTTCAACGGGGAATTCGTCGTCATATCTTTGTGCACCTTTGGACTCATCGGCGCCGGCTACGTCGTGCCTTACCTCGCAAAATCTATTGGGACTGATAGATTTTTCGACATCAGTCTGATCTTCTTGGCCCCGTACGCTATAGTTGGTGGTGCAGTCACTGCCAATGTGGCATCCCAGTTGCTGCACCGTACTAAACCCACGTGGAGGTTCGGGAGCCGATTTAACTTAGTAGCAGCTTTTTTGGTCGTGTTTCTGCTGTTCAACTCGGCATTTATTTACCAAGTACTTAATGAACCTAAACTGGGCAGATTTGCTCTCGACCAAAGTGTTGATTTCTATGTCTACAATAACGGCGAGGTAGCAGCTGCCAATTGGCTAAGCGGGAATGGTTGCTCCTCTGCGTACAGTGTCTATGTCGACGTATTTAGGGCCCCTCTGTTAGGATCAGTGAACTTAGCGCCCCAAAACCAAACGGTCAACGTTCTCAGCGGCGATTACGACATAAACACGCACCATTATCCCGGCCCCGATTACCTCTTTGAAGGGACTTATAACATCCAGACCTCAGAGTTCCTTCTCCGCAACTCATCGTACGGGGTTGAGTACGAACACGATCCTTACTCTGGATTGCAAATGTCCCAAATCTATGACAGCGGCGCTGCGCGAGTTCTCGTTGTGACTAGGTGACGCAATGAGAGTAGCTATTATTCCAACTAGCACGTGGACGGGAGAACGGGCTTATGGCGACTATCTGATTCCTGGCTTAAGAAACAAAGGAATCGAAGTTGACCTCATAGACACGAGGTACTTTCAAACCCCCCATAGAAAAATCTGGGTGGGCAGCTTGTTGCTAAAAAAAACGTTGATGCATAAAGGCCTCGTAATAGTGCATAACTTGGACAACCTCGGCCCTTATCTAATCAAGCGCTCCTTAGAACACGTGAGGCCGATTTCCACTGTTCATGACATCGCGCCGCTTATTCTGCCTTATATGTCTGATTGGGTAATTAAAGCCGATTTCGGTCTCATACTCCCACGGCTGCTGAATAACAGCAGCCTAATAATCGTACCAAGCCAGTCAACCAAGGGTGATATCATATCGAAGTTTTCAATTGGTGAAAATAAGATCGCAATCATCGAACAGGGGGTTGACACGTCTTTCTTTTATCCAAGGCATTTCAATCAACAAGTGTTACGAAAATATCACATACCAAACCAGTATTTGTTATATGCCGGGACTGATAGCGCGCGAAAGAACTTAGTGAACCTAATACTGGGCTATAGCAAAATATGTGACGAAATCAGCCACGATTTAGTTCTGGTTGGCATGATAAACCGAGATTACGTTGAACGAGTAGTCACAAGAGTTGTTCACGCGGCAGAAGCACAACAACACATTTCTCAGAGGATACATTTAGTTGGATACGTCGAGCGCGCTGATCTGCCGTACATTTACAGCTCTGCAAGCGCTTTGGTGCTTCCCTCTCTTTATGAGGGATTCGGCATGCCCCCATTAGAAGCGATGGCGTGCGGGACGATAGCCGTCGTCTCCAACAACAGCTCTTTACGAGAGATTGTGGATGGTTCTGCCATACTTATCAACGACCCCCTAGATCCTGAAGAGATCTCAGCCAGAATTCTACAGGCGCTTGAAAAAGACGATGAAAGCGACTTGAAACAGCGCGGACTTAGCCAAGCGCAAAAATACACGTGGGAGAATACGGTACAAAAAACTATCGCCGCCTATGACAAGGTAGCACAAATGTAACTGCTTTTTCACGCGTTAGCCATTAAATAGCCTTTTAAGCCACATATAGCGAGATTCCTATGTTGTCACGCTTAATGCGTTGTTTGCTGCCGAAATTCTCAACGTAACAGAACGCCCACACATCCCTTCTCTTGACTGCGCCTGATGCTTTTGAAAGCGAGGCGTGCGGTTTCGGTTGACAGTGCAGTGCTTCCACTATCGATGGGATAAGTCTTCTCTGTGGCAGATCTGTGCTGTCCGGCACCTATTCTCGGAAGCCGTCGACGTGGCCGATCACGACTCGCTCTGATCTTACTGCTCCTCTTGATGCTAGAGGGCCGGGTACTAATTTTAAGCAACGGGGGCCTCAGTTTCGAGTCTGGCTTAGGCTACTTCACTATCGTCGCCTCTGAATAGTTTATCGTACGAGGTCACAATGTGATCCCACGAATACGCTGCGATTGCCCTTTTGTATACCTCGGAGCGAAACTCCGCAGACCCTCGGCCATTCTTTTCTATCAAGGTCACTAGATCGCTCAAGCCGATGCTATTCGAGAAGTAGTATGCGAAGCGACTGCACACCTCTCTGTTGAAAACGTTATCGTGACATACGATAAGATTCTTGGAAATCATTGCCTCCAAGAGACTCGGATTGGTGCCGCCTACTGAGTGCCCGTGGATATACGCAAGGCAGTGTTGCCGCAACATCCCAAGCACGTCAGCGTCGTATATCGCTCCCAAAAAGAATATATTGGCTGATTTGCCGTTAGATACACCCCGATACACTCGATGTCGGTATTTATCGCTCGTAAAATCGCCGACGATGACCAACGGATAGTTCGGTCTCGCCTTAACGAATCCGTCGACGATCATGTGGATGTTGTTTTCAGGCTCCAAGCGTGCTATGAGCAACCAGTAATTGCCCTTTGCTATCGTGCCGCTGGCGGTCTTTCCACGGAAGTAGCTGCGTAGTTTAGTCCCATCCCACGACTGAGGTTTCTGCTCGGAAACGCCGTACGGGATGTAGCAAGTCTTGGCGCAATGTCTCTCGCCAATGCATCGCTTCAGCTGTTCATTGTCAACAACGATTTTAGAAGCGAGATTAAGTGAGACAGCGAAGAGTAATATGATGATGCTCCGTTCCACCACGGTGTATTTGGCGCGCTTCCACTCTAAGCCATCCATGTTCACCACAACCTGCCTCTTCAGCAATCTGGGGATCAGCAGGGACGGCCCACCGTAGATTCCAAGCACGTAAATGACGTCGCAAATTAGAGAATAGCGCGCGATGAAGTAGCTATCGTATAGAAGCTCGAATGCTTTTCTTACCGTGTAGTTGGCGGGCGGTTTGAGCGCGAAGTAATCGAGGGTAGCCCCTGTGTCATCAGCGATGTGCTTTCCGCTAGCCGGTTTCTCACAGCTGCAACGAACGCCGTACCCTTTCTGCACGAGGCGCGGCACGAGATCTGCAAGCATTCGCTCATATCCTCCATAATTGTTTATGCCTCGTGCACCGACGATTCCAACGGTCCTCCTCCGACGCACGCTAATCAGCTCGTCTCATGAATTTCACACTTCATCGCTTTGGTGCTTGACGTCGCGAGCGTGCCCGCCGTTCTGTTGTGCCCGCTGAAAACGTCGCTTGCACAAAAAAGACCTATTTTGACGCCGTCCCCTAGTGACGACAGCTTCGGTCGATCCGCTCGAGGACGGTAAGTGATCGGGATTTCCGCGATGCGCAAACCGTTCCTCACGCATTCTGCGAACACCTGCTTCAATTTCAACGACAACGCGCCGCCTTCGTCTTTGTTTATCTCTTTTTGTCGCACCACCTTAAAAAGAGGCAAAAGTTGGGCAGAGAATAGCAGATTTCCAGTAAACGGGTTCGTATCGCCGCCTGTGTAGGGTGTGTCTGGGATGAGCTTTTTGAACTCGACACACACATCGAGTACGAGTTCATGGGCGAATTCCTGACTATATTTAGAAATCACCACCCCTTTTCCAGCCGCCGATACCTGAGCTAACTCCTCTAAAAGGCGAGGTCTCAGCAATTTATAGTAGTTTCTGCTTTCGCGATCTTCCATATTGCTCACTTCGGGAGTACGTGAAAGACTTCGGAGTCAAGCGACCATAGCATTGACGATCGAGCATTTGTTCGTATTTGGGCTAAAAAAATGCTTCGGCTCGCGTATCTGAACATTGACTCAAACTCATGCCGTGTACCGCTATCACAGTCTGTCAACTGGATTGTCGCAGCACTCGTAACGTTCACCGTCATCACAGCGTATAGCTATTGCATCAATGCCGAAGAGCATATGCTCGTCGCAGCTTTCAGAGAACATTACGCGGCGTACGTGAAGCATACGTGGAGACTTCTCCGATTTGTATGGTGAAGACGTGCGATACTGTGCGAGTGCCTGCATCGAAATGGAACTCGATCTCAAGAAGGCTCAGAACAGGCTGACACACTTCAGGCGATATCCCTACACGCAGATCCACGCGCTAGGACACCTAAACTACGACGACATAACAGACGTGGCCTAGACCGTGCAGCCGGAAGTGCCAATCCCAGTGCATACCCACACCTTGGTGTGTTTCGGCACTTCCACGACAACGTGATTCTTCCAGCGACTGGGATCGAAGTTGCTTTATAATTCTTCGATCTATCTCATTGCTGCGATGTTTGGGCGTGAAAATGGCTATTTGTCAAAGGTCTCCAACACGGACCTTGCAATCCTCATTTGACATAGCCCCCTCTTGAAAGACTGGCAGGTGGTGACTGCAAGTGGCAATGTGCAGGTATGGTGGATGTTCAGAGACGGCACGCGGCGACTCCGCATGGTGCATACTTCATCTCGATTTCCCCAAGGAAGATGATCCGGAGTTCACGCGTATACGGGATGAAAAGCAGCTCAAGACGAAAGAAAAGATACAAGGCGGTGATCTCAATTTTGAGGGCACTAACATCTATGGCGTCGACGCATCGGAGCTCAGCATCCCGGTACAGAATAATGCAATCTTTAAGAATGCAACCATAAAAGGGCGTGTTAAGTTTGAACGAACGAAGATAGAACAGGACGCCTCATTTGAAGGAGCGAAGATAGAGAAGAACGCCTCGTTTGCCGGGGCGGAGATAGGAGGGGAAGCTCGGTTTGAAGAGGCGGAGATTGGAGGAGACGCCACGTTCGCCGGGGTGGAGATCGGGGGGGAGGCTTGGTTTAAACGAGCGAAGATAGGAGGATATGCCACGTTTGCCGGGGCGCAGATAGGAGGAAACGCTTGTTTTGGAACGGTGGAGATAGGAGGAGACGCTTGGTTTGGAGGGGCGGAGATAGGAGGAGACGCTCGGTTTGAAGAGGCGGAGATAGGAGGGGAAGCTTGGTTTAGAGGAGCGCAGATAGCAGGCGACGTTCGGTTTGAAGAGGCGGAAATTGCAGGGGACATTCGGTTTGAAGAGGCGGAAATTGCAGGGGACGTTCGCCTTCAAGGAGCGAAGATAGGGGGGGAAGCTTGTTTTGAAGGAGCGGAGATAGGAGGGACGCTGAATTTGGTCTGATGGCAGTACGAGCGACGCGTTGTGTAAGTCGTCAATTTGACGCTCTAACGCCTCATACTCGCGCCAAAGACGTTAAGTTCCCAAAGAAGAGGTTTCCCATGCCAAGGCCGAGCAGAGTCAATACAACTGCAAACGCGATGAGGATGATGACTAGGACTACAAGTGCGATAATTTCAGCGATTGCGAGAACGAATCCAAACCGTATGCCAAATCCGATGAGCCCTCCAAAGCCGAGATGCATCAACTCATCGAGTGCGTTACGCGGTGGCTCGGGTAGCTCGACGCTTGCACGATACGACGAGGTAGTTGACTCCTGAGGTGCAGGTATCGGCGTATTCTGCGGTAGTAGTTCGCCACATCATCTACAAAACTCAGCATTTGCGTAGTTAATGGCCATACATTTCTCACACATCGTGCGGTCTGCTTCTTCCACGTTACCAGATCCTGCGCATTATTTTCGGCTTAACGGTCTTCTTTTTTCGGGCCGAATAATCGAGACCAAAAACCGACTTTAGGAGCAGGTAAGCGTAACGTCAGCAATTCGACTTGCTTCTGCATCGTCTCCTTATCGGCTTTCAATTCAAGCGAGTGGCCCTTCTCAACTTGTAGTGCCACTTCGAGGCTTGTTTTGTCCTTTTCCAGGAGCTCAATGCGGTGCTGCAGGCCAGTGACAACAACGTTTTTCGATGCTTCTGATTCCCGCAGCTTTTCCATCAAAGAGCGGCTGCGCTCTTCAGATTCCTTCAGATTAGCATCGAGCTTCTGCGTAACACTTTCAAGTTCTTCAAGCGAGCTCTCGAGCTGTTGGATACTCGCAGAACGGTCTGCCTTAATCTGTCGCAGTTGCTTCTCACAGTCGGCGCGGATTAGCTGTGTCTCAGCATCATGCTCAGCGAAAAGCTTCTCAATCCTTTTCTCGTGTTCGTCGCGCACGCGTTGCACTATACTTGCGGTTTCCGCACGCTGATTTTGGGCTTGTTTTTCGTATTCCGCGCGTTGCAGCTGCCGCGTTTCTTCAGAACTAGCTCGCAGTGCTTCCATTTCACGTCCATAGTCGGCTAGTGTTTTTTTCTCTGCGTAGTGCTCTTCGACGATCTGGGCCAGGAACGCCGAGAGCGATTTACCCTCAGTTGCCGCTTGCTCTTTGAGAAGCGATGCCAAGTCGGACGTTAATGCAATCGAATAACGAGTTTTTCCGCTTTCCTGCGCCATTTACCCCTCTTGGTTCGGTCTTTTTCAATCTGTTGCAACGTTGCTGCAAATATACCCTCAATTGCAGCACAATGCGCCTGGTATGCTACATGCTTGTCGCACCATTAAAGGCTGCCGAAATGATACGAGATAGTGTGCTGCACACATGCTGCAGATTCCAGTTGATTATGCTGCAGAATGACTAAAAGTGCTGCATCGGTGCTGTAGTTCACCGCGTCTAGCAACGTTTTTCAGCGATGCTTCCACGCGATCCTTTTGACCATCGTTGCTGCCGAAAGAAGAGGAGCAGAAACGTGTAGAAGTTTCAAGAACGAACTCGCATGCTATGCCATACCATTGCACGATGGAGATAATGATTAGCTTTTGCTAGAACGAATTCTCTGCGTGTTTCGAGTCTGACGTCTGTCCAATACCACACATAAGCAGCATGCATGTTGCCGGGAAGCTGATGCTTCTAGTGTTTGCAATCGGCGCGGCTGACGGCAACAAAGTCGTTGAACGCGCATTAGAGTATAGGCTGCCGCACGAGTTTTCGGCTCGCGAGTACCACATACCTAAAAATATATCAAGGGATCTCGTTTTTGACTAAGCGAGACTCCGAACAGCAAAATCCCCGCACGCTGAATGCGGAGCGATGTTAGTCGCCGCTGAACTATGGAAAGGCGACACATTTTTAAAAAGTGGCGCACTTTTGGCGCACTTTTGGCACGATCTTAGCAGCGCACTCATTTTTATAGCTTCAGCGATCATTCTTTAGGCATATGGAACTAAGGAGCAAGGAGATAACGAGGGGGGTGACTCGCGCACCCCAAAGGGCCCTCTTGAAAGCCTTGGGCGTGGGAGACGAGGATCTCGAACGGCCGTTTGTCGGCATCGCCAACGCATGGAACGAGATCGTTCCCGGTCACCTTCATCTGCGCGATCTCGCCGAGTTTGTTAAAAAAGGGATACACTTGGCTGGTGGCATTGCGTTCGAGTTCGGCACCATTGGCATCTGCGACGGCATCGCCATGGGGCACTCCGGCATGCGCTATGCGCTCCCGTCCCGTGAAAACATCGCCGACTCCGTTGAGCTCATGGCGCAGGCGCACCAGTTTGACGGCTTGGTCATGGTGGGGTCGTGCGACAAGATCGTTCCCGGGATGTTGATGGCGGCGCTGCGGATAAACGTGCCTACAATGGTAGTGACCGGGGGGCCGATGCGAGCGGGGTACTACGAAGGCACCGACCTCACGCTCGTCTCGACGTTTGAGGGGGTCGGCTGTGTCCAGGCGGGCACCATGACCGAAGCGCACCTTGAGGAGCTCGTTAGCCGGGCGTGTCCCGGGTGCGGCAGCTGCCAGGGCCTGTACACTGCCAACACCATGGCCTGTATGACCGAGATGCTGGGCCTCTCGCTTCCCCATTGTGCGACGACGCCAGCTGTTGATGCCCGAAGGAGGCGCATTGCCGAGGCCACCGGGAAGCGAATCGTCGACCTCATCGTGAACGGGGTCACGCCGCGTGACATCGTGACCGAGGCATCGTTTCGGAACGCGATCGTCCTCGACATGCTCATAGGCGGCTCGACGAATACGGCGTTGCACCTCCCTGCAATCGCGCACGAGGCGGGCATATCGCTCCCGCTCACGCTTTTTGACGAACTGAGTGCACAGACGCCGCACATCACATCCCTGAATCCGAGCGGCCCGTATACCATGAGCGACCTTGACGCCGCTGGCGGCGTCCCCGGCGTCATGAAACGCGCTCGGACGCTACTACGCAACGAAACGACCTGCTCGGGCAAGAGCGTTTACGAGATCGCCGATGAGGCACACATCCGTGACGATGCAATCATACGCCCCCTCGACGATCCGGTGCACGCGACAGGCGGCATCACGGTGCTTTTCGGGAACCTTGCTCCGGACGGCGCTATCGTCAAAAGCGCCGGCGTGAGCGACGACATGCTCCGCTATACGGGAAAAGCGCGCGTATTTAACTCCGAAGATGAGGCGATGCGGGCCATTCTGGCCGGATCGGTGAGCGAAGGGCAGGTTGTGGTCGTGCGCTATGAGGGGCCCAGAGGCGGACCAGGAATGCCCGAAATGCTTGCGCCAACAGCTGCGATATCTGGAATGGGGCTGAGGGTTCCCCTCATTACAGATGGTCGTTTCTCGGGCGGCACTAGGGGCGCTGCGATCGGACACATCTCACCAGAGGCGGCTGAGGGGGGGCCCTTGGCGCTTTTGCACGACGGGGACGAGATTACCATTGACATACCGAACCACCTGCTGGCCGTGCAGCTGGCAGACGATGTTCTTGTGGCCAGAAAGGCAACGTGGACGCCGGTGCGAAAAGACGTCGGCGGCTACTTGAAACGATATGCCGCTGCGGTGAGTTCGGCAAGCAACGGAGCGATACTGCGCGCGCCGCAGGAAACACGGGAGCCGTGATCCTAGCGCGCCGCCTAGCTGGCCTCGTACACGTACGCGTCGCCGAATCTCGTCACTGGCGTGTAACCGTTTGATCTGAGGTAACTGTCCAAGGCGGTTCGATTGCTGATCCCGAAGTTTTCCGACAGGATCGCGTACTTGTAAAAGTCTCTGTCGCTTTGAATGGCGGCCTGTAACGCAGCCGTGCTGTTCGACACCTCGTCTCGGTACGCCATCGGTGAGGAATCAAACGCAGACGGGTTTGTGACATAGAACAGCGCCTCGCGCTGCGAGGAGCTCGCGTTCGCAAACGGGTCGTTCGGGTTGGGGGGGGCGAAAAACGCCAGTGTCGTATTGTTGCTGGGGATCTGGCCCACGTACCGTATCGCGTTGAAGTCGTCTTGTCCGATCACCGACTGATACTTGTCGGTGCTTATCGCCCCCGCCGCATTGGTCAAAATGATAAGCGCAATCAGCACGACAGCGACAATTCTGCCCGGGGAGATAAGCGCAGATCTGCGTCCGAGAGATCGCTCGATTATGGAGACCCCGAGACCCGCAGCAGGTATGAGAACCGCTTGGGCATACGCCACGCCGCGCCCGAGGAAGATTTCAGCGGTCGTCGGAGCAAACGAAAAGTACACGGTTGACAGGATCCAGCCGGCAAATATCCCTAGGATGAACGCGAGCAAGACGAGATGAGAGAGCTCCCACTCTTTGGTCTCGACCAGAGAGCCTGCGAGACCTACGACGGCGAGCGCTGCTATCAGCGGCGTTACGTAGAGGAGGATGTACGTCGGATCGGGGTACATTAGTTGGAGCACAATCAGCGGGAGAACCGACTGCATCGCGAACGGCGCCGCGCTGGTGGTGACGAGGGCCGGAGTGAAGCTCGTCGGCACGCCGTATACGAGGAAGCGCCAGGCAAAGAGCATCAGCCCGAGCACATACGTTGGAATAGAGGCAACCGTCGTGAGTGTGTTCTGCCGTTTCATGAGCTGGGCAATTACCACGAACGCGAATATGAAGGGCGTGTAGACCCCGTAGAGGATGTGAATGTCAATGGAGAGCCCCAGCACAAACGCGCCGGCTAGGAATGAGCTCGCCTCTCGTGAAGCACAGAGATAGAGGCCAAAAAACAAGAAATAGGTACCGACGACCTGCATCATCGAGATGTTCGTCCTCCAGAAGAGTTCAAACAGCGGCGACATTGAGCCCCATAAGAAGAGCGCGACGACTTTGCCGGACAGGCTCACGCCGAGTCGCTCCAAAACGGCGAGGAGCATTATGGAGGCCAGAACGCCCGCCGCAGGTCCGAACCAGATCGCCATGTCGACGACCGACGCGTTACCGATCATCGCAAACGATCCCATTGTGAACTCGAAGCTTCGCTCGCGGATAATGTCACTAGCGCCGGCTGCCAGGAATGAAGGTATGCCCGTGAAGCCCGTGTGCACGAAGTAGGCCGCGCGGGTTGCCCAGTAAAGCGGATCAAAGTAGGGAATCGTGCCTACCGTCGCCGGATACCACAGCCGTGTAACAGCCGCGAAAAGGAGCATCGCGACGATTATGATATTCTCAGGCTTGAGCAGGGCGGATGCATTGATCGGTGCCTGCTCGCGGTTCAAGGCAAGGGCGAAAATGAACATGAGGGTCGTCCAAAGAAAGAGCGGCCCAACGATGGTGAGTGGATTCCCCGGTATCAGCAGGGCCGTGTACACGATTTCGAGTATGGCGAGGAAGACGACGCTAAAACCAATCGCCGTGCCGATCCTGCCTGCGACGCTTTGGTCTCCCAGAATGACGAGCGACGTGAAATACCCCGGAAAAAAAAGGAGAACAGCGCCAGCACAGAAGACCTGAACAAGACCCCCAATGCCTATCGCGAGCGGTATGCACAGCGCCAGAAAAATCAAATAGGCGACACTAATGCGCCTGAGACTCTGAAAATTCATATTTGGGCCTTCTATACTTTTTCGATTATATATGCTTTATCAAGTATGAGGTGTTACACGTTTACCGCTTGCTGGGGTTTGGTGCGGCCGATTTGAGCGCCTCGTGGCCTACGAATGCGTAACCGAGCGCGAAGGCGAAGGCGAAGGCGCCGCTTTTTACCCACGCTCTGCAGGGCCGGACGCACCGATGACCACTAACAGAAAGATCTTCAAAAATACCGCAGCATTAGCCTCCGCGGACATATTTACGCGTCTGATGCGCTTCGGGCTAGCCGTCGTCATAGCTAGGACGCTCGGTCCTGCGGGGTACGGTGTGTATGCGTTTGCATTCTCGTTTGCGGAGGTCTATGGCGTCATTTCAGATTTTGGCATGAGTAACCTCATAATCCGCGATACCTCAAGGAAGAAGGAGTACCTCGCTCGTTATGTTGGAAACATTTTATTTGTTGAAACAGCGCTTTCCTTGATCGCCTACGGCTTCCTGTTCGTTCTCGTCGGCGCAATGAACCTGCCTCAGGAAAAAGCCGTTATTGTCTATATCGCCGTTATCTCCTACGTTCTGACGGCTCTCGCGCAGATCGTCCGAGCGACGTTCAAAGCCCACGAGAGGATGGAGTATGACGCGACGCTAAACGTCATTCAGCAGAGTGTAACCGTCATCCTTGGCATCAGCGTGCTATATTTCGGTTACGGATTGATCGCGCTCGCCGTGGTGTTCGTCTTAGGAAGCTTGATCAACCTCATTGCAAGCCTCGCGCTTGTTTCAGTAAAGTTCACGCGGCCCAAGTTTAGGCTAGACCGACGCTTTTTGACGTATTTGGTCAAGGAGGTCCCCTCTTTCGGACTGATCGTATTCTTCTCGCTTATCTACTACAAGATAAGCACGCTGCTTCTGTCATTTATCCAAGGGGATGCTGCGACCGGATGGTTCAACGCCTCGTACGCCATGGCGGTGTCGCTCACCTTTCTACCGGCAGCATTCATGGGGGCGCTATTCCCCGTAATATCGACGCTCCACGTCTCATCGAAAGATCTTGCAAAGACCGTTTATAACGAGTCATTTCGCTATATGGTTATCTTGGGGCTTCCGCTTGCATTCGGCACGACCGTGCTCGCAGATAAGGTCATCAACATCATTTATGGGGCGCCATTCCACAACTCAATCGTCGTCTTACAGATCGTCATCTGGTCCGTCTCAATCCTATTTCTCAATTTCGTGCTCACCACGACGCTGACGTCGATAAATCTGCAGCGCGTCGTTATGTATGCCACGGGACTCGCTGTCACCGTCAACATCATCCTCAACCTCCTCGTTATCCCGGGATATAGCTACGTGGGCGCAAGCTACGTGATGATAGCGACAGAGCTCACCACTTTTTCTGTCTGCTTCTACTACGCTTCGAAAAATTTGTGCTACATTCGGCTGCACCGGCTTCTGCTCAAACCGCTCGTAGGGTCATTCGTCATGGCGGTCGTCGTGTATTATCTGCGGCCGATCAACCTGTTCGTCATAGTTGGGGTTGCGGTCTGGGTGTATTTCGCTACCCTCATCGCACTGAGGACGTTCACGAAGCAAGACATAAGCGTCATTAAGAGCATAATCGGCAGAACGTGAGCTGATGTCGCGCAGCAAAAAAAGGGACGACACAAGAGGTGCTCGTGTGAGAATAGCACTATCGACCTTCGAATACGACCGGAACCTCATCGGCGGTGCGGGCATCTACGCGCTGGAGCTAAGTCGATGGTTGGCACCACTCTGCCAGCTCACCGTCCATAGCTGCGACGCATATCAGACTCCGCCAGACGCCTTCGCTGCCGCTTGGTTTGGAGCGGGAGTGCCAAACGTGCGGTACCGGCAGCTGCCTCGACCCTTACGAGGTCACGGGGTTGCGGCCTTTTATTACTACGCGCTCGCTCATGACCCATTCGAAGGGTGCGACGTGCATCTGACTAACGACCTCTCACAGGGGATGGCAGTTCATCGCAAAGCTCCCCTCGTGCAGATTCTGCACCACCTACCCTCGTCAGAGCTGAAGCAGGTGCCACTGTCAAGATCACGCATCGCAATCACATTGCTTGCCGCGCTCGAAAAGCGCGCACTAAAACGGCCTCAAGCGATTATCTGCGACAGCAGTGACACAATGGCGCAGGCGCTCGCGCGATATCCGGAGCACGCCGAGAAGCTGAGAGTCATACCTAACGGTGTTGACGTGAACCTTTTCACACCTGCCGACACACCGACCGAGGGCGCTGTGACCGATAAACCGCTCGTTGCGTGTGTCGCGCGGGGACTTGAGGCGAGAAAGGGTATCGCGTACTTGATCGAGGCGCTCGCGGCGGCCCAGCGTGTCACTCCGGTTGAACTCATCATCATAGGCAAAGACTCGGAACGATTGAAGCAGCGGATGCTGGCACACGCACGCGCGCTCGGTGTGATCGACGTGGTCACGTTTGTCGATTCCGTATCACTGCACGATCTTATCGCGCTCTATCAGCGCGCCACCGTGACGGTGGTGCCCTCACTGCTCGAGGGATTTAGCAGGCCGGCGCTCGAATCGATGGCGTGCGGAACGCCCGTGATCGGAACGGCGGTTGGAGCCATCCCAGAACTTATCGACGAAAGCTCCGGGGTGCTCGTCTCTCCCGGAGACGCAGGCGCTCTCGCTGCGGCGCTGATCGATTTACTCCAGGATGACAGGCGAGTGAAGCGGATGGGGGCTGCCGCACGGCGACGTGCGGTTACGCTTTTTTCCTGGGATAATGTTGCGCAGCGCGTGCTCAGCGTGTGCGAGGAGGTGACCTTAGCGTGACCTCTTCATATATTTCTTCGAGCTTCTGGACGTGGACGTCCAAGTCAAAGGTTCTGGCCGATGTCCGCGCGTTTTTGCTCATTTCGCTAAGGAGCTTCGAATCAGACGAGAGCATTTGTAGAAGCGAAGTGAGCGCCGCAACGTCACCGGGCGGAAACAAGAAACCGTTGTACCCGTCTTCGATGAGCTCAGGAATTGCGCCTGTCCGGCTTCCTATGACCGCGATCCCGTGCTGATAGTATTCGGGTATCACGAGTCCGAACGTCTCTGCGTAGATGGACGGCACGACAGCCACATCGGCGATACTGTAAAGCTGCCGCAGCGTATCAGGCGCTAAAAAACCATAGAAGACAATTCGCTCGTCATCCCGCGCATCGCGCTGGAAACGCGCCCCGTCACTGCCTTGACCAACGACGTGCAGTCGCGCATTTTTGAGATCTAAACCTTTGACGGATTCGATGAGGGAGTGCACCCCCTTGTGTTTTCCCAGACGGCCGACGTAGAGTATGTCGAACGTGCCATTGTTCACCTTTGCGACGGGCTCGCTTTCAGGTATGCCAAGGGGCAGTTTCAGCTTTCGTGTGTCTGCGAACAGCCCGAAGCCGGAAAGGGTGTTAAGCACAAAGTCAGACGGGGCAATAACGACAGCAGGATCGATTCGTTTGTAAAACCAGCGATAGACCCGACACGGGCTGCGGGCATTCACGCACGAGGCATTAGCTCTCGTGAGCAGGGTCGTCTTGGGACAAATGAGGGTGTAGTCGTGCACGGTGTGAACCGCGGGAATGTCAAGATCCTTGGCGGCACTAAAAACAGATGCCGACAACCCGCTGAAATTGTGCACGTGCACGAGGTCTGGCCGCTCACGCTTCAGTGCGTCCTTTATGAAGCTGTACGTGTGTGGATTCCAGATATCGAATGCGTGCCAGAGTGGCTTGATAAAGCCGGGTTTGCGCGAATAGTAATAGTTCGAGTAAAGATTTAACGGGTAAAATCGGTAAATGGCGTCTTTTCGCTCGCCTACTTTGTCGCGAGTTGACGATCCGTTTCGGCCAAAGGGGGCGGCTGTTATCACAGAGATATCGTGACGGTCGCTGAGCCTCTCTGAGATGTGGGAGACGTACAGCTCTGCGCCACCGTGAATGTAGGGCGGGTAAAGGTTAGAGACCATGCAGATTTTCACGAACACAACCTCGAAATCTACGATGCAAAAGAGCCGATCGGATGCTTCAGTCTATTCTTTTCAACTGAGCTCATATTAAGCCATCGTATACTTCCATAGTTCGGGCAATCGCCTGAGTCCAGGTAAACTCACTCTTAACCCGCTCATAGCCGTTGTAGCCCATCCTATCTGCCAGTTCTTCATCGCTCAGCACGGCTCGTATTGCTTCCACAAGTCCGTGCAGATCGCCTGGCTGAACTAGGAACCCATTGTAGCGATCTTGGATCACCGACGGGATGCCTCCGACGTTCGTACCGATAACTGGTCTGCCGCACGCGTTTGCCTCAGCCAAAACCATCCCGAACCCTTCGGCATCGGTGAGCGTGGGGAGCACAGCGAGATCGGCTCCACGATAATAAAGAGGCATTTCCTCACCGGGTATGAGCCCGGCGAATACCACCCGGTCTTGAACTCCGATACGCCGCGCATAAGCTGCGTAGTGCGAGCGCCAGTTTCCATCGCCCACAACCACGAGGGTTACGCTTGGGTCAAGGCTTCGGAGCGCATCGATAAGAATGGGGAGCCCTTTGTGTCGGTGGGTTTTGCTGAGCTGGCCGACGAAGAGGATAATGTGCCCGTCGAGGCCGTACTTATCTCTTATGTGGCCAGAGCCGACCGTCGGATTGAATGTCGCGACGTCTACACCAGGGGGCACGGCGGACGTTTTGCTGAGGTAACCTTGGAGAAACGGAGAATGTGTGGCGTAGTGGTGAGAGGTCGTTATGATCCAACTAGCGCGGCGAATGGTGCCCCTTCCGAGGAAGCGATAGTAGGCCTTTACCAAGAGCTTGGTCGTCGCATCTATTCCCACCGCATCATTGAGGTAGGTCAAGACGAACGGCCTATCGCGCGTGACTCGTGCGGCGACGTCAGCCATGTACGGGACGGGCAAAAGTCCGTTCACCACGTCGGGGTCCACCTCGTCAATAACTCTCTTTATGGATCCAAACCAGCGCAAACTGAAGGGGGTGTTCGACACCGTCGTAAGTCGGGGAAGCGTGAAAATCCTCGGGCCGGACTCGTCGAGCACGCGTGAACAGGTTATGACTGTTGTGTCGACTCCTGCGTTGTGCAAGCCGACGGCGATTCTGTACGTGTACTGCTGAAGCCCTCCTACGCCGGAATAGTACGGCGAAGCGATTAGCGCTTTCATACGGGGTTTCACTCGCGCCTGTTCAGGAATAAGCTGTAGCCGCCACGTGACCGGCACAGGAAGAAGTGGTACGAAGTCATGGCCTTCGATCAGCTTATCAGTTTCGTGTAGGTATCTATAATGCTTTTTGAGATATCCGACCACGCGAATTTCTTTGACATTTCGAATCCGTTTTCAGCCAGTTGTTTACGCAGTGCGCCGTCGCTGACGAGCTTCAAAATAACGTCGGCGATTTCATCGGGCGAGCCGTCGCTGACGAGGAAACCATTGACGCCGTCTTGAACAAGTTCCCGGACGGCGCTCATTTCGTGACGTATGCTGATCACCGGCAACTTGCACGCATTTGCCTCGATGATGACGAGGCCGAACCCTTCACGAACTGAAGGGAGAACGAACACCTTCGATGCCTTCATGAACGCCGTGAGCCCGTCTTGATCGACAAAGCCCGTAAAGGTGACATTCTCGTCGAGTCCAAGCTTTGACGCCAGGTCTTCTAGCGAGGCTCGCTCCGGACCGTCCCCGATAATCGCGCACCTAATGGCAGGAATTTTTGTTCGCGCAATCGCAAGCGCGTTCAGCAAGAGATCGACGCGTTTTTCACTGATGAGCCTTCCCGCAAACAGCACATCGGTGGCGGTCGACGCAGGCGCGATCATCGTGATGCGCCCAAGATCGATGCCAACGGGAATGACGTCGATCCGTTCGGGTTTGACGTGACACCGGATTAGGTCGTCTCTCGTCTTGTGCGAAATCGCTACGATATGATCAGGGAGCCGCATCGTCAGTCTTTCAACAATTCTGCCTATGCTGCCGCGAATCGGTCCAAGATACCCCCGCCAATAGGTATCCCATACCTCGAGCCACGTGACCACTAACGGTTTTCTTTTTACAATTGAGGCAACTTTGCCCGCGAAGCATGGGAAGTAAGGGAATTGGTTGCAGTCGATAACGTCGCAATCCACATTCAGCAAGGCAGGCAAGACCCTCAAAGAGTAGATGAGGGCTTCGGTAACCGAGCGGACGCCCTGCTCATTGTACAGTTCGCGAACCTTGCACACGCCGTGCAGGTGAACGTTATCCGTGACGATCGTATCAGCTCCCTGCCACCATTTCATGCCGTAAATGTGGACTTCGTGCTCTCCGTTTTCGGCGAGCTTGCGCGCGAGTTCCCACAGACGCTTGTCTGCTCCCCCCATGTTGTAGGGGTAAATTGCGTCCATCACGTACGCGATCTTGATAGCGCTCGCCTCCCGCCCGGAGCCATCCGTCGCTTTAGCAAGAATGACGCTGTCTTAAGTCCGTCGCTTATTGAACTTAGCTTGGGTAGATCTGCGCGCTTGCCGAAGTCTATCGCGATTTCCCCTATGCTAAAGCCGTGACGCGCACATTCATTAAACATGTCAGCTTCAATCTCCAATCCCTGTGCGACAAGATCCACACGGTCTACGACGTACCCGCGGTAAGCCCAGAACCCCTGTGCACAAGTCAGTTATGTCTTCTTTAGAGAGCATCCGAGCTACGGCGGTAATCACGCGATTGCCAAAAACGTAGGTTTGGGTCATGGCACCCTCCTTGATGCGCTCTTGGTCTGTGAGGCCGGAATAACTACCCTAGGTTTCAAGGCCGGCACGTCTGCTGTCGAGAAACGTTATTAGAATCAAGCTTTGCTTTTTGAGCTTAAGTCTTGTGTTCTGTTTCATTTAGCCGAGGTGCGGTATGCCCACGTTGTTGCCCCACTGTTATCACCTAAGATTAACTATATAGGCTCGATTTGTCTATCCTTGATAGAGATCAATACCGCGTCGATTTGTTAGGGGCACGATGGATACCGTTATTTTGTCTGTTTTTCGGCTGCTGATAGGGGCAGCGCTGTTCTTTTTCGTTCCTGGTTTCTTGTTAACCGTTGTGTTGTTTCCGAGAAAACAAGACTTGAGGAGTCTGGAGAGAGTCTCAGTGGCGGTTATTACCAGCATTCTTGTTTCAATTGCTGACAGCACTGTTCTTCTGGTGACGCTCGGATTAGATTTTACGACGCTCGCACTCTCAATGTCTGCGCTCGTCGCGGTGTTCGCGGCATCAGCGTTCGTGCGGTGGCGGCGCGTTCTGCAGTCTGACCGACTCGTCGTCCGGGGAGCAGGCAATCGGATCGTACTGCCGGCAGTAGGAGCCGCGATTTGTCTTTGCCTTGCCTTGGTTGGCACGACGCTCCTGTTAGCCCCCCACCCGAACGAAGCCGGCTACAGCGAGTTCTATGTGCTGGATAGCAACCGACAGACCGTCGCGTATCCTACAAACGTGACTTCGGGAACGCCGTTTACTCTGATCCTCGGCATCACCAACTACGAGAACGCCAGCAACACTTATGCCGGCACGGTGTCGTTAGGCAATTCAACCCTTTATCGTTTCGACAATCTGACGCTGATCCAAGGGCAAAACGTTGAATGGCCTATATCTATCTCGGTCACTTCCTTAGGTGAAAAGCAAAAACTGAACTTCACGCTCGTTGATTCCTTTGATAAGACCTACGAATTGCACCTGTGGGTCAACGTTCGCGCGCCCTGATAGATTGCTTCACGTGCTCGACAGCATCGCTGCTTCGTCAGACTCGACACTGGCGTGGCCAAAGTACTGTTTCAGACGGCAGATGTAGCCGACAAGCACGCCGCTGTAAAAGCTTGGGGGGTTATCCGAACGCATCAAAAAGCACTAAGCGCTCTCGCACCAAGTCCGGTATTCTCGCGTGCCCGCCGGCAGCTGCAATCTCCTGCGCCGTGATCTTAAATGCGTGCATTAATGGCGCGTTTTTCGTTTCGTCGTACTCCAGAACCCGCGGGTCTGAGCGTATCAAGCGCGTAAGCTCCGTCGCAGCTCTTACAATTGATTTCTTCGCACCGACGACAATCAACAACACGTCCATTTCCCCTTCGTGAACGCCCATTTCAAGCGCCTTTCGTATCTGCCGGCAAGCGCTCAAGTGGAGGAGGATTTCGACGCCAAGGTCCGTAGCAATGTTTCGATGATCGCGAAACGACTGCATAGCGTTGCGTACTGCACAATCAACGTGTCGTCGACCGGCGACTTTTGTGGCGTCGACGGCTTGAATTGTCGTGTTGCTTGATTGCGCAATGGCATCAAGCTCCCTCAAAAAAGCCGGGACGCTCCCAATAGTAATTTTTCCTGCCACAACGTTATATTGCATGGATTGACTCACTCGTCTGTGAGAAACGTCGTATCCCCCTGATCTTTTCGATCAATAACGCCGCGGCGTTCGCCGAGTTGCGTAAAGACATCTGAAGCGACGGCAGGACCAAGAAGCGCCGCCACCGTTTCAAAAGGAGCATTTTTGAGTTCTTTTCGGCTTGTGAAACCCGCATCGTGCAGTTTTCGAGCGCGGACCCGGCCGATGTTTTTCAGTTGCACAAGATCGAGGAGCTCACGATTGATACCAAACTGGATGCGCACTGTGAGCTCCCGGGCTTGTTTCCTTGAAGGAACCTTCAGGTAGGCCGCGAGCTCGGCGAGCGCGTGACTCACCCACTGCACCGTATCGACGAGATTTCTGATGTCGCCTGGTCCGACGTTGTAGCTTTCGGTGATCTCCTTTTCGCTTACTTCGGTTATCCAGTCGTTGACGAGCATTGCCGTTTTTACCTCAGAGAGGAACCAGTCGTAATCGACGTCTCTGAATCGATTAGGAATTTCATCTAGGAACTCATCGAGGTGCTGATTAACAAATTCAGTTACCACGCGGTAATCCTTGTTTCGCATGAACAGGCGCTTAACGTCCGGGGTTGAACAGACGAGGTGGAGCAGCGATACGTCGCTCACCGTCTCAGCGTTGCTTAGTCCTCTTCGTATCTTCACCGCAGTCAGCGGATCGACATAGAGCCGCGATACGAGATGCCCAAATGTCGTCGCCTTGACGCGCCCGCTCGAGTCGACAATCATCTCTTCGTTCTCGAGAAATGACAAAACGCGGTCGATCGTATATCGCAAGAGGTTCAGTCCCGTCTTCTGCTGAAATCCGAAGAACGTCGCGTCAAAGAACTGCTCGAGATCAGCCCTGGTGTGCGCGAAACCGTTTGAAATGGTCGAGAGAACGTGCATGCGAAGTGCCGTCTCCGTTCCAAGTTTTGAAATAACGTCTTCGGCCTCGCTGAGAATATAGTGGTCTGCGAGCGCCGCACACTCACTCGGCGATTTGGCGATGAGAACTGCCTCCCCGTACGCATCGAAGCCGGGCCTCCCCGCGCGACCGGCCATTTGCTTGTATTCGAGCACGGGAATGTCCGTCATGCCGTAGTTCGCGTCGTAGCGCTTGTAATCTCTGATAACGACCCTTCGGGCAGGAAGGTTGAGTCCCGACGCGAGCGTAGGCGTCGAGACGATGACCTTGATAAGGTTGGCGCGGAACCACGTTTCGACGAGTTTCCGGTGCTCGCTGAGAAGGCCGGCGTGGTGAAATGCCGCCCCGTGGCTCACGCAATAGGCGAGCTTCTCAGTAACCCCCGCCTCCCCATGGATTTTCGCAGCAAGCTCCTTGCAGCCGAAATCGCCCTGTGATCGGAGCGTCGTTGCGACTCTCTTTGCAAGGCTTTCTGCATTTCTCCGTGTATTGACAAAGATCAAGCATTGGCCGCCTTCTCGCAGGGTATCGATGGCAAGTGCAATCGCCGGGTCGGTGGCGCCATCTGAAACGGCTTTTTTCACAACGCCGCGCGGTGGCGCATCGTGTACGAATGTGATAACGGCGCGCTCAGGAAGATAAAGCCCCTCGTGCAGTGCGACGGGCCTCCAGTCGCTTCTTATGAGTTGCGCGTCAAGCCAGGCTGCCATATCGTCGGCATTGGAGACCGTTGCGCTGAGCGCGAGAATTTGAGCTGTCGGATTGAGTCTCTTAAGCTTCGTGAGCGTTACTTCGAGCGTTGGACCGCGATCTATCGAGTCCAACAAGTGTATCTCGTCCGCGACGATGACGCTAAGCGCCTGCATCCACACAACGCCGTTTCGCAGCAGTGAATCTGCTTTCTCCGAAGTGGTGACTATGATGTCGTTACGTCCCAGATTGTCGTCACGAACGTCGTAGTCCCCCGTTGAGATTCCGACTCGCACGCCAGACGTGGCAAACAGCGAGAATCGGTCGAATTTCTCTGAAGCGAGCGCCTTCAATGGGACGATATAAAGGCATTTGCCGCCATTAGCGATCGAATTGAGCATCGCGAATTCTGCGAGCAGCGTCTTGCCAGAAGCAGTGGGCGTCGCGACCACCATACTCGCGCCGTTGAGCAGCCCGCGATCAAGTGCCTCGGCTTGCGGCGGATACAGCTCCGTGAAGTCCGGCTGAGTGTAAAAACGCGTAATCTTCTCCGGTAAATCCGTTACGTCCATGCTGCTCTAGGTAACCCATATGAGCAGTCCGATATTAATACCGTTGTCAGCAGTTCCGCCGCTAGCGGCGCATAAGGCGATGATAGTTGCGCTCACGGGCCGACGGTCGTTATGCCCTTATACCGGCGCTTTAGGCGTTGGAAATCGCGCATTCGATCATTTCGTGTCAAAGGCCCCGCTAATAGTAAGCGTCACAAAAAATAATCTAAGGTCGTTAACTCGTCCCTCTTCGCGAAATATCCAACGTGTCTCTTTTTCTCCAGAACTAACAAGCTCAAGCGTGAGACAACCCATGCATCGACCCTTTCTGTGGAACAACCGAGGTCCCGTTAACGACCTTAGTGATTTAAGACCGAGGCAATAGAGGATAGAGCCAGTAGCTATTTTAAGATTTATAACAACTTTAGTTTGTTACTCCGCGGCGCCCGCACGAAGCCGCGGCGGGAACTTACGAGCAGGATTGGCCAGGCGCTTAAAGCCTCAAAGGACCGCTTACAGATTGCCGATACGTGCCAGAAAGCTTTTGGTCTTCTCAACGTACGAGCCGTCTTCTACGTCTTTGTGCAGAATTTCGACGGTGGCAACCGGGGTTGCCTTGCACAGTTCTTGCATCTCTTCGAACGCGCTCTCCGCTCCTGAGCGATCCTGGGTGCAAAAGAACGCGACACGAGTGAATCGCTCTCTCTTGCGCGAGATGTACGCCCGCATGGGACTTGATACGGTTTGAACCCATACTGGCGTGCCAACGATCGTGAGATCGTAACCCACAGGATCTTTTTTCGTGGCCTTGATGGCTGCGGGCTTTTTCAGGACCGCCTCCTCGCGCGAAAGGCCGTACCCGGAAAAATCGCTTCGATTTTCTTTGGCTACGATCTCCTCGACGTCTCCTGAGAGGGCACGCGCGATTGTTTCAGCCACCTTTCTGGTGATTCCAGTGCGAGAATAAAAAACGACGAGCGTTTTCATAGACGCTAGTGCGTGGCCCCAGGCTTAACCGTTTCATTTCCTTTGTAGTCACGATACCCTCGGCTGCAGAAACTCCGTCTCTGTTGCGCAGAGATGGCGAAAGATACAAATGCTGATTGGCCGCCTTTGGATTAGTAGACTTGAGTATTTTCGCACGCGAACGCCGATCAGTTTGTAGCCGATGGGCGTCTATCGAGGAGCAAGGAACGTGATCTTTGATCTGCACATTCACTCAAAATACTCGGGCGATTGTACAATGGTGCCGGCCACCATTCTCAAGGTCGCAAAGAAACTTGGATTGGATGGCATTGCCGTCGCGGATCACTTAACTATCAAGGGCGCAGTTGAGACGCGCAGGTTGAATGACGATCCTGATTTTTTGGTCATCGTCGGCGCAGAAATTGAAACGGCGAACAAGGAGGACCTGATCGGTTTATTTCTCACGGAGGAAATTGAGTCCAGAAACACTGCGGACGTAATCACCGAGGTCAAAGCGCAAGGTGGCATTGTTTTTTGGGCGCATCCATTCCGAGTCGGGAAAAACCTATTACGCCCCGAGGCGATTGAGCGACTTGATCTCATTGAGGGATTCAATTCGAAAACGAGCGCCTCGCGCAACGCGCTTGCGCAACAGCTTGCTCGTCAATATGATAAACCGGTGATAGGGACCAGCGACGCACACCAGGTCGCGGAAATAGGAAATGGTAAAACGTTGATACGTAGCGCTGATTTTGGCGCGACGAGGGAATCGCTTGCTTGCGGGAAGACGCAGATAGTGGACTCTCACTTGTCCTACGATTACTTATACGATTCTCTTTGAGAAGTCAATAGTCACTGTTCGCAAACGGCATCGCTTGATAGCAAGAAAAGGTGTCGTGGTGATAACGGCTCTAACTGTGAAAGGGTTTGCACGCATAAAAGCACTCTGTGTCCTAGGCTGCTCAATTAGTGTATCAATCACGTTTAATAATGAAAAAATACAAATAGGAGTAAGGCGGAAAAACTATTGTTTAAATTTAGCGAGGTGACCAGCCAAATCAGACAGCACAATATAATATCAAAACTGTTTTATTGCGTAAGTATTGGTCATTCCGACCAAGTAAGCGAGTCGGCCGTCGATTTGGAGATGGCCGGCGCATCTTACACAGGGTAGATTAATACTACATTTTTTCGCAGAGATGGAAGGCCGCACCAATTGTTTTCGTGCAGCGTTTGCCGTAAATCTGTTCGTTCTAACTCGATAGACTTGAGAAACAAAGAAATAGAGAGCAGAGAAGTATCTGATTCTCTACCCATTTAGCCTGTCTGCGTCTTGATTATGTCAGCACAAATGAGCTCATTATTCGCTGTGCTTGCGCCAAGTAGGTGTTATAATCGCTGGGTACGGCCTTGTAATTTATCACATAACCAGTGTTGTTATTTACTACGTAAGTCTGCATCACTTTGAGCGTCGTGTTAGCGGTAGTTTGACTTGTGTTAAGCTGGACCGGGATGAGTCCTTGAAAAACGATTGTTTGTGCTGGCTGGCCAGAAACTGTAGTGGTGTTGTTTGAAATCTGTTGGTAGCTCGGGTATTTGGTAATGTTAGCCGTCTGAGAGGCAACATAACTGCCCAAAGTTTCGCCTGCGCTAAGACTATTCGCCCACACATTCACGCCATCAATTACAGAATTTGGATTCAGATAGATATATATCCTCACTGGGGTTGTTGGATCGTTTGACGTATCTACTTTGAGTGCAGTAGGATATGTAATATTGAAACCAGCACCACTTGAAAAAGTCGTGTTGTTGCCACTGGTCATCTGTGACGATGGGGTCGGAGTCGGAGACGGGCTCGTACTCGTCGTGCAGCCGGCCGCCGTCGCCGCTAGTGTTATGAGCGCTGCGATCACGAGCGCCGTAATTAGATTGCGATTATCCATGGTATCAGATCTCGCGTAAAAGGAAAGCTTCTAGACAATAAAGGTTTGCATCTTCACGCAGAGCTGATTCGTGCGTGTATCCAAGCAACCGATGAATTGGTTGGTTTCATGTCGGCTCGCTTCGCTGCAGGAATAGTCGCGGCTGCTCCGTTCAACTTAGCCCCCCAATAAGTCTTTATTCGAAAAGGAACTTCAATGATGATGAGCAATCGCAAATCGTTGCACGTTGCGATGTTTCATGGTTTTGGAAGCTGCGCTTGAGATACCCACTTCGCAGCCTGCCACCTAGGTGGACGCATGGCGAACGCGACAATCAAATATTCAAAGAGGCTAGACGTGCTGCCGCCCTACCTTTTCGCCCAAATAGATACGTTGAAGGCAGAAAAGGAGGCACAGGGAATTGACGTCATTGATCTTGGAGTGGGGGACCCAGATCAGCCAACGCCACCCTATATCGTAGATTCTCTCGTGCGCGCCGCGCACAACGATGCGAACCATCGGTACCCGTCCTCTGAGGGTATGCTCGCATTTAGAGAGGCCGTGAGTGAGTGGTACGCGAAGAAAGGTATCGCTGTGGATCCAGCACGTGAGGCCTCCGCACTGATCGGATCGAAGGAAGGCATAGCGCATCTTCCCCTGGCCTTTATCAACCGAGGGGACAAAGTCCTTGTTCCCGATCCCGCGTATCCCGTTTACCGGATAGCAACTGTCATGGCTGATGGCAAGCCGATAAGCATGCCACTAACTGCTGACAACGGGTTCTTGCCTGATATTGATAAGGCGGTGACCGATGCCAAGTTGCTATTCATCAACTATCCGAACAATCCGACAGCCGCTGTCGCTGACCGTGGCTTTTTTAGAGCCATCGTCGATTACGCCTCTGACAACGATATTATCGTCTGCCACGACGCAGCGTATTTAGAGTTGACTTATGATGGCTACGCAGCTCCGTCGTTTCTCTCCACACCCGGGGCAATGGATGTTGGAATCGAAATCGGCAGCCTCTCCAAAACGTACAATATGACCGGCTGGCGAATAGGGTTTGCAGTAGGAAGCGCCGACGTCATAGCCGGTCTCAGAAAAGTTAAATCGAACCTGGATTCAGGCGCATTCCAAGCGGTACAGGAAGCAGGGATCGCTGCTTTGACTGGGCCACAGGACACGGTTGAAGTGCTCAAGAAACTCTATTCAGAGCGCAGAGACGCACTGGTCGATGGCCTAAGGAACATTGGCTGGTCCGTGGACAAGCCGAAGGCAACGTTCTATGTCTGGGCTCCCGTTCCAGACGGAAGCTCCTCTCTCGAGTTTTCAATGCGACTTTTAAACGCCGGGATTGTCGCAACGCCAGGCATTGGCTTCGGAGACAACGGGGAGGGCTACATCAGATTTGCATTGACGATGCCCGTCAGTATGATCGAGGAGGCAGTGACGCGGCTCCAGGAGGTCCTTTGATGGATTTCGGCACGCGCGAACATCTCGGCGAGAAGAACGGCCACCTCATCATCGGGGGCGCCGATGCCGTTGAGCTCGCACGGAAACACGGCACGCCGCTCTATGTCACGGATGAGGCTCGCATTCGAAGCAACTACCGGCGCTTCGCGGCCGCGTTCCCCGATGCGGACGTATACTACGCCGTAAAGGCGAATGGTCACATAGCGGTTCTACGCATACTCGCGCAAGAAGGTGCCGGCGCCGACGTATTCTCCGATGGTGAGCTGTATACCGCCCTCCTTGCCGGGATCCGCCCCGACCGCATCCTCTTCAATGGAAACGCGAAAACGGACGCCGAACTTGCAATGGCTTGTGAAACCGGCGTGAGGGTGTCCGTTGATTCACCTGATGAGCTCCGAGCGCTCGCACGAATTGCCTCAGATGCGGACCGAGAGGTCGAAATCGCATTCAGGGTCAATCCCGAAGTATCCCCCGCGACGCACCCCAAGATCGCAACGGGCCTGGCGCAATCGAAATTTGGCATCCCTCCCACTAAGGTGCTAGCGTGCTACGCCGACGCGCTCTCACTTGAAGGTGTCCGGCCTGTAGGCATTCATTGCCACATCGGTTCACAGATTCTCGAGCTTAGTCCCTTCGCAGAGATGATGACGCGGATGATGGATCTCGTTGAAAAGCTCAGAAACGACCTTGAGCTCGAGCTCGATTTCGTTGACATCGGCAGCGGACTGGGTATACCGTACGCTGGGACGGCGCCAACCCCAATCGACCTCGCGAATGTGATTCTGCCGATCTTCACCGAACGTACACGCGCGCTGGGGGCGCGCCCTAAGCTCGTGCTTGAACCGGGAAGATACGTCGTTGGTGACGGCGCAATTCTGCTCAGTGCGGTAAGCACCGTCAAGGAGGCGCATAGCACTTTCGTCGGCGTTGACGCCGGGTTTAACCTTCTGCTTCGCCCGACCTTGTATGAGTCGTACCACGAGGTGATTGTCGCGAATAAGCTCGATAGAATACCCGATCACGTGTACACGGTCGTTGGTCCGATATGCGAAAGCGGCGACATACTGGCAAGAGATAGATCTCTTCCACACGTTGAAAAAGGGGACCTAATCGCTATACTCGACACAGGTGCGTACGGGTTTGCCATGAGCTCTCAGTACAACGGACGCGCGCGCGCTAGTGAAGTCCTCGTTAACGCGGGTGAAGCAGAAATCATTCGAAGGCGCGAAACCTACGACGATCTCTTGATCGGGCAGCGTATTCCGCCGCGCCTGCTGTGAGGGTCCGCTATGAGGGCGATAGAGTTCGTCAAGATGCAGGGCAATGGGAACGACTTCGTCATCATTGACGAGACCGAGAAAGTGACCATCAAAAACAAATCGAGTTTTGCCATAAAGACGTGTGATCGTCGGTTTGGCATAGGTGCCGATGGGATCCTTTTCCTGTCGCGGCCTGCGGGGGCCGATCTCGGCATGCGATTACTCCAGCCTGACGGTTCTGAAGCGGAGATGTGCGGAAACGGCATTCGTTGTCTCGTCATGTACGCCGTCGATGCCGGATATGTGAAGCGTGGCAGCGTCACGGTGAAGACAAAGGCGGGGGTTCGCGAAGTCACCGCCAAGAAAAGCTCGGTAATTGTCGATATGGGCAAGCCTCGGTTTGCCCGCTCAGTGATACCAGCTCTGGGGACTGGCGGTCAATTCATCGAAAATCTGCACGGGGTGGTGGTTTCGGCTGTCAACACTGGCGTCCCTCACGCGGTGATCTTTGAGGATCAAGCTGATGTCGACGTGCACGACCTTGCAGTAAAGATTCGGTTTGATCCCGTGTTTCCTCAAGGAGCCAACGTCAATTTTGTGAAAGTCGATGGCAATACGCTTGTTGTTCGGACGTACGAGCGCGGCGTAGAACGTGAGACTCTCAGCTGCGGCACCGGTGCTGTCGCAGCCGCAGCTGTAGCGAACCAGATGGGCCTCATAGGCACCCGGGTCACCGTCAAAACGTTAGGCGGTTCTTTGAAAGTTACTTTGCGGAAAGATCGCGCCCTGATGGAAGGGCCGGCGGAAACGGTCTACACGGGCATCTATTTCTTGAAAAAAAGGCTAAGCGTCAGTGAGTCCCTGACCCGTAATCCTGAAATATGCGCTTGTCTCGAGCGGCATTATTGAATGCTTCTTCAATATCGCGCATCGCCGTTCCGAATGAGTTTTTACGAACTGTAAAACGATAGCGGAGACGTTATCAAGCAAATATCCAGCAACAGGCAGTACCTCCTTGGTGTCGGTGTCGACATACACCTGATTCGTTAACATAACAGCTAGGTCATACTTTTTAGCTAGACCGAGCAGCAAAAGAACTTGATTGGCGATGGCGTGTCGCGACCTAATCTCCGTGTTTTTGGCATGTTCGAGCCGATAGTACGTGGTCGCCGCGTCGAAAATGATAAGCCCTACATTTTCCTTCGCTATTTTCCTGACATTGCGCAGCGTAGCCCCCTGCTGGTCGAAGCTTTTCACCTCGAAAACGAGCAGTTTTTGACTGATCTGTACAGTGTCTGTTGCAGCGATCTGAGCGAAGCGTTCACCCGGGAACGGACCAGAAGCGATAAATATCACGCGCTTTTCGCGTCTTATGACGTTCGTAGCTAGCTGTATACATAGGCTGGTCTTCCCACTTCCCGGCTCTCCATAAATATGCGACACGACTCCTGTCGGAAAGCCGCCCCCGATGAGGGCATCGATGCCGTGGCAGGTACTTGAATAAAGCGTACTGTTCACTTCCTCAGAGCAAATCTAACCTCAAAAACAACGCAAAGCCGTTCGCTATGGCATTATAGGGAGTTAGAGTTATAAACTTTCGTTTCAGAATAAAAGCAGGAGGGGCAAAGATTTACATCGCCCTAGCAACGACGGACTTCGCACTCTACCAGGACATCACCAGAGAGCTTCGCGAAAAGAGGCTCAAATTTGTAACTGTTGCGCCAAGCGAAGCTATAGGGCGCGAAGTTGGCGTGGTGATTACTTCTGACAAGGAGGCGAGCGCAATCTCCTTTCCGAATGTCGTTATCGCGTCTGATCCCGAGATGGCGGTCAGCGAAGCGATACGACGTCTCAGGAACACCGGCGTGCCTGAAAGCGCCGTCATAGGGATCGATCCAGGAGATGAACCCGGCATTGCCGTCGTCGCGAATGGTATTGTTGAGGCGGTTTATCGCGTCCCCTTAAGGCAGGCCTCGAAGATTGTGGAGCGCATTCGGCAGACCTATCCTGATATCCTCGTACGAATTGGAAACGGAGCACGCCTGACGAGCACGCATTTAGCAAACGCCTTAATTTCGCACGGCATCGCCGTTGAGTTCGTCGATGAAAGCGGAACTTCGCCATACCTGGGGAAGGGCACGGCAGGAATCGCGATCTCAGACATCGTTGCTGCAATCAACATCGCATACACGCAAGGCACCCCGGCGGGACGTCAAGACGTGCTCCCTTCGAAGGGTGAGATCCGGCGGATTCAAGAGAGGACCAGAGAGCTCTCTGAAGGTCGAACGACGATTTCGCGAAAGCTTGCCCAAAGGGTAGCGAACGGCGAAATAACGATAAACCAAGCTCTCGCAGAACACGAGGGGGCAGGCCATAATAAAACGCACTAGCCGCCGAGTCGGTCCCAAGCCTCCTGTTCAGCTATCCTCATAACACGCTTAACAGGGATATTTAGCTTCTTGGCAAGCGCAGTTGCTTCGTCAAATTCGGCGGCAACGTTGAGTACAGTCCCGTGCTGGTCTGTCGCAACTTTTACGTTGATCGCGTGGGATTCATTGCCTATGCGCACCGTTACGGGCTCAAAACGCCTCAGTGTTTTGATTCTATGATGTGTAGGCGTGATTCGCACCCCCAAGCTGCCAGTTTCTTCAATGATCTTCTTTGCAAGTCGGTGCGATTCAGCGGGTTGGGTGATCACCTGGATAATGTGTCCAGTTCTGCTTTTTTTCCCCGTCGTAGGTATTATTGCCACGTCGAGTGCGCCAATTTCGAGGAGCCCCTCTATGAGACTTCCGAGTACCTCCCCTGTGACGTCATCCACGTTAGTTTCAAGCACCTGGACGTCATCGAGTAGCAGATCTTCATTGACCTGGCCGAGCGTGGCACGCAGGACGTTTGCGTGAAGGTAGTCTCGAGACCCAGCGCCGTACCCCACGCGCTCGGGGGTCATTTGCGGCAAGAAAACGTCCGAAATTCCGGTGAAAAAGGCAAGTATCGCTGCACCTGTCGGGGTGAGCAGTTCGCCCTCAACGGGCCCTCCTCTGGTTATCAGGTGGTATTTTGAGAGTATGGCAGCGGTCACAGGAGCGGGGACGGGCAGATGCCCGTGATCAGTCTCTACAGACCCCCCACCCACGCATATAGGGGCCGTGAATATGGAGTTAACCTGGAGTTGTGAAACAGCAGTGCAGGCGCCGATCACATCTGCAACGGCATCTTGAGCGCCCACTTGGTGGAACACGAGCTCATCTGTGTGAACTCCGTGCACGGCTGCCTCTGCCTCTGCTAGGATCCCAAATATCGCGGTCGCGTCTGCGAGTATCGTTGAACTGATCCCGCACGATTGAATCGCGTTGATGAGTTCCAGGTACGAGCGTAACCCGTCGTGCGCGATCACGTTGACGCGCGTTGCCCGTATCCCTGACTTTCGCACCTCGCAGATCTGTACTTCAACGCCTGCGGCAGCTTCCATGTTCTCTCGAACCGCGGATGCGTCCGCGCCAAGATCGATGAGGCATCCGGTCAGCATATCCCCCGAAGCGCCGGAAAAAGGCTCAAATGCAAGTATCGTCATGCGTATGCAGCTAGGGCTCTTTTAGCCACCCTTATATATCACCATGTTATCATATAAGCTTAGGTTCTGATCGTATGCCGCAAGAGGTCCAGCTAAAAGTCGCCAAAGCCTATCCGAACGATTCTGGAAGGGGTATCGCTCGACTCGACCCAGACACACTTCTCAAGCTTCAGCTGTCTCCTGGAGAAATCATAGAAATCGTTGGCAAGACCAGTACCGCTGCCAAAGTCTGGCGGGCCGATCGTCAGGATTGGCACGAGGGCATCATACGGATAGATGGTTTCATTCGTCAAAACGCAGGCGTCGGGATGGGGGAGCGCGTTCTTGTGCGCAAGTCAAAGGTGAACGAAGCGCAGAAAGTTGTGCTTGCCCCTCCTGAAGGGAGCGTTGCCCAACCGCTTGCCGAGATGACGGATAGCGTGCACCGTCAGCTGCTCAAGCGCCCAATGGTTCAGGGGGACGTCGTGCCCATTATGAGTGTCGCGTCACACCCGCTCTTGCGGGTGCCGGGTCAAGCCGTGCCCCTTGTCGTCGTCAATACGAGTCCGCTCGGCGTAGTATTCATCACTGAGCGGACCCAACTTGATCTAAGGGATAAGCCCGTCAAAGGGTTTGAATCCGTGCGCGCTACGGGCATCTCGTACGAAGATATCGGAGGCCTAAGCGACGAGATACAGCGCATACGAGAGGTGATCGAACTTCCGATGAAGCATCCCGAGGTCTTCCAAACCCTTGGCATAACGCCACCGAGCGGCGTGCTGCTTCACGGGCCCCCTGGTACTGGCAAGACGCTCATTGCAAAAGCCGTTGCGAACGAATCGGGCGCAACGTTCTATTCGATAGCGGGACCGGAGATTATGAGCAAGTACTACGGGGAGAGCGAGCAACGACTGCGTGAAATCTTCGATGAAGCCCGCGATCGCACCCCCTCGATTGTGTTTATCGATGAGCTTGATTCGATCGCGCCGAAGCGCGAAGACGTAACCGGAGAAGTCGAGCGACGCGTTGTCGCGCAGCTGCTTACCATAATGGATGGGCTTGAAGAGCGGGGCGAAATAATCATAGTCGGAGCGACAAACAGGGTTGAAGCGATTGATCCTGCGTTAAGGCGTCCGGGGCGGTTCGATAGGGAGATTGAAATATCGGTGCCGGATTATAGCGGCAGACAGGAGATACTACAGATTCACACGCGGGACATGCCACTCGCCAGCGACGTCAAGCTTGAAGCGCTAGCGAGCATCACCCACGGCTTTGTGGGAGCAGATCTTCTCTCGCTCACGAAAGAGGCGGCGATGCGTGCCTTGAGGAGATACATGCCCGACATCGACCTCGACAAGGAGATTCCGGCAGAGACCCTCACTAAAATGAAAATCACTGACGAGGATTTCAGCGAAGCGTTTCGAGAAATACAGCCGAGTGCCCTCCGTGAAATCCTTGTCGAAATTCCTGATACCACCTGGAGCGACGTAGGCGGGCTTGAGGAAGCTCGGCAGGAGTTGATCGAAGCGATAGAATGGCCTCTGAAAGAGCCCCGATCATTTAGAAGAATGGGCATTAAGCCGCCCCGGGGCATCTTGCTCTTCGGACCGCCAGGAACTGGCAAGACCCTCATCGTCAGAGCGGTGGCTAATGAAACTGAAGCGAACTTCATAAGCGTGCGGGGCCCAGAGCTGATGAGTAAATGGGTCGGCGAATCAGAGCGTGCAGTAAGGAGCATTTTTAAGAAGGCGCGACAAGTGGCGCCTGTTGTTGTTTTTCTCGACGAACTCGATGCGCTCGCCCCCGTGAGAGGCGTAGAAGACACGTCACGGGTCTCGGAACGAGTCGTGAACACTCTGCTGACCGAGCTTGACGGATTGCAAGATCTAAAGGACATTGTCGTGATCGCCGCTACGAATCGGCCGGACATAGTGGATCCGGCGCTCTTACGCTCAGGACGATTCGACCGAATGATATTGCTTGGTGCGCCTCAGAAGAGTGCGCGAGTATCAATCTTGAATATCCACACGCGGACAATGCCCCTCTCCGATGACGTGGACATCGAAGAGCTTGCTGATCTTACTGAGTGGTACGTGGGCAGCGACTTAGAAACTCTCTGCAAAGAGGCGGCAATGCTCGCGTTACGAGAGGCGATGGACATAAGTTCCATTGAAATGCGGCACTTTAGAGAGGCTCTCAAAAAAGTACGGCCGGCGATTGACGAACACACGATGCAATACTATGAGCAGATAAAACAGAAATTTGCAGGGGGCCGACCTGCTGAGCCGACGACGCACATAAGCTATCAGTGAGCGTGTTACGAGAAACCCTTTATATGATAACTACATAGCAAGCAAAGATGAAAAAGGAGATATTCGCTAAGAATCTGTCTAATAAGCAAGTAATGGGGAGCGATGGCACAGACATCGGCACGCTTTATGACCTCATTATAGATGGGAGCACAGGCGATATCCTTGATCTAAAAGTGAAGCCCGATCCCGACCTGAATCTGCAGGAGTTTAGGACAGAAAACGACTTTATATTTCTGCCATTTGACGCCGTCAGGGCGATAAAGGACTACATCGTCGTCGACAGAAAGTTAATCAAACAGCCGCAGTGATCACAAGAAATGCTGCAGCGCCCGTTTGAGACGAGTGTCGTAGATTGTGCTGAAGATTGTCGCTTTGGCTCATGGTTTTTGTCATGATTGACTCAGATCGCTGATGTGCAGTGACGTTACCGACTCGGCAGGATGCGACTAGATGAAAAGAGCACTGTATTCGGTATCTCATGCGCCACTCTGTTTTTTTTGGTTGCGGCTGCTGGATACACGGTACATCTCAAATCTTCTAATCAAACAGTCGAGCAGCATTGTCCTCTGTCGTTCGCGAACGAGACTGCAAATAGCGTTTAAGGTTTCTGACTTAGTAAAGAGACCGCAAAAATAGCCAGAGCAGGGGAATGAAATGCAAGTCGACGATTTAATGAGTGGGCCTGTATACACAGTTTCACCTGATGATACTGTCAGTCACGTGAAAAACGTGATGCTTAAGCACAAAGTAGGCAGGGTAGTAGTTGCGTATGAGGGGGCTCTTGTTGGCGTTATCGCCAAATACGACCTCGCGAAGATGCTAGAGTCGTCAGAGGCGGGTTGGCGAAGGAGACATCAAGATCGTGCTCTAGCCAAGACCATAATGTCTGAGAATCCGCTCACTGCTTCGCCTGAGACGTCACTCGTGAATGCGGCTCAAGAGATGATAGCAAACGGGATCGGCTGCCTCCCGGTAGTAAAAGACGGCGAACTAGTTGGCATCCTCACTGAGACTGATTTGGTAACATATTTTGCAACCACAGACTCGAGAGTGCAGGTCAAGACTATAATGACCGATTCATTTCTCACGTGCCACCGTCACCACTCTATCAACCACGTGTTGCGTGACATGGAAACCAACTACGTTTTTCGGACGATCGTTCAGGAAGGGAACGGTTTTCCTGTTGGCATAATTACACACACCAATCTGACTTTTGCCAAAGAGCCGTTTGTGAGTTCAAAAGACATCGTGATGGTGCGAAAGGCCGAACACGCAGGCGTGCAAAAAAAATCGATACGTGCGAAAAGTGCTCCAAGTTGCAGAAGACATCATGTCTGAGCCGCTCATAACCATCGGCAGTGATTCAAGAGCAGTGGCCGCCGCGCGATTGATGGTTGCGAAACGTGTAGATGCGCTTCCTGTCGTCAGAGAAGAGTCGGTCGTGGGCGTTATAGCCAAAACCGATATCGTTCAGAGGATGGTAAAATAAGGTGGCTGCCTGTTTGGTTTGATGAACGACGGGAGTAACTAATGCGATTCGACAACAACGTCGCAATCACAGCATCAGATCTAGCTGCGCGGGCGTACGCCATCGATAAAACTGATCGAATATCCCACGCCCTCGATCTCATGGAAAAACACAAAGTCAATCAACTGCTCGTCACAAACGAAGGGGAGATCGTCGGCGTTTTAACGAAAAAAGGGATTGCACGCACACTGGGGGCGAGTGGCGACGTTATTAAGCCCGCTTCATCACTTCACGTGACCAAGGCAGTAGATGAAACTTTCACCACCGTAAGCGGCGCACTGACTACCGGCGAGATCAACCTCTTGATGAAATCTTCCGAGGTATTGGTCGTCGTCTGTGAGCAATCTACAAGGTGGATAACGTTTAACGAGATCGTCAAAGCCAGCAGACCAGTCGGATCTGCAGGTGAAATCATGGATCCGCCCGTAACGTGTTCGTCGTTTGACCGAGTAACCCACGTAACGCGAAGGATGATCGACGAAGATGCGTGGTGGATGGCGGTCGTTGAGGACAGTAAGCTCGTTGGCATTATAACAGAGAATGACATCGCGAAGGCAATGAGCCAATTTAGAGATGTAGTGAAGTCTCACTATCAAGATTCACGGGTGAGGAGACTCGTCGTCGATGATATTATGGTCACTGACGTCGCATTTGTGAGAACTAGTACCCCGTGCGGTGAAGCGGTAGATCTAATGCTGAAACACGACGTGGAGGGTGTGCCTGTCTTTGATCAAATGGATGCGATGGTCGGCATGATTACTCAAAATACTATACTTCGCAAGCTTGAATGATGCGAGATCAGCAACAGCCCTGCAGGCTGTCCCGCTTAACAAAGGCGCTGTCTGCTACCTCGGCGTGATGCCACCCGTACAGTCGATTACTGCTGGGCCTCCGACCTCGCCACTGATCTTGAACCGACAGCCGGCCAACATCTCAGTCACCTCTACCGCAGTAACGGTGTGAAGCGTCAGCTCGCTTATTGCAATTCTGGAATGTTCCTCTGCTAGCGCCAGCCAGATAACCAACTGGTCGCCCAGATGCACATCGAACGGTGCCCATTTCGACAATTGCATTAGAAGCCGCGCTGCCGCCTCTCGTCCAACGAGCTCAGCAGGCTTACCTCGCGCGCCTAAAGCATCCCCTGCTAATCTACCTCCAGTTGACGTGTCCGCCCAGAGCACGATGCCGCTTCCAGTAGATGCGTTTTTTTCTCTCTGGTCAGAATCTCGCTCGATGCTTACATTTGGATAGCCCGCGCGCGTGCAGCTTTGTGTTGCTGCTTTCGCTTGGCGTTCTGCGACGTGAGCTGGGAGATTGCGCGAGTGTGATATCCCTCTGATATCTCGTAGAGATCCCATGCTGATGACATTAATAGCAGTTAGTCTTTCTACCGGCGTCACGACGACCTTTATGACCCCCCCGCCGCGAGGATAGAACCCCCTCTTCACGAGGCGTAATTCGTAGAGAAATCCCATGCTAGCTAGTACAGGATTTAAGACATTGATCACGTAGTCGACTTGCGGTGCCAAGGGATTGTTTGTGCCACCGATAAGGGTAACAGATGAAGGTTGATCGGCGAAAGCGAGCACGGGCAGAAGTGCTTGCAGTATGAGCGTAGTACTGCCGGCCGTTTTCGCATCAAAGCTATAAATCCCGCCGCGCCTCCGTCCTGGAACGAAAGTTACTTCAGACGAGCCAAGCCTGAGCCCGCCCACCTTCGCGTTTGCGACCTCCGCTAAGGCTCGCATCGCCGTTAAATGTTGAGGTCGCAGTCCAGGGTTTGCCCGGTTGACCCTCACGTTCTTGATTGCAACGGACTCGCCCGCCAAGGCTGAAAGCGCCAAGCAAACGCGCAGCACTTGCCCACCCCCCTCGCCCACGCCGCCGTCAATTTTGATCATCAATATTTACGTAAGCTGAAAATATGAAAAACTGCTGGTGATTTGCAACTCGCGGAACGTGAATCTCAAATCGATCAGCATCGACTCAACAAATCGCTGGCGGTGGGTGCAGATTGCAGCGGGAGTTGTCGTGTAGTAAGCCGCCAAGCAAGTATTATTTAGTACTTGGTCCTTCTACTACTACCCGAGTTTTGACTGCAGCGCGTATAGCAGTCGATTGTTGTGGGGGCACAGCATGGGACGACAGGACACGACTACAGTTTGTAAACTTTGTCAGCGCAGCTTCGAAAAGTCAGAAGTAGGTCGAATCAAAATCCTAAGACGCGAAAAAAAAGGAGAAAGCGCTCTCTGGATCTGCTCTCACTGTGCAGGGCGAATTAAGTTCGTAGAGCACTGAGGCGCTGAGTGTCCTCCGGCGCAAGTCAAGGCAAGCTAGTCTTATGCACGTCTGCCGTGAGCAGGTGGAGGGACCGGGTCTGCGTTTTTTTGTCCCCACGCATGGCGACCTAAATCAGTTTTTGGCCGACCTGTCTAAGCTCTTCGGACAGCGTAACGAGGGCGCTAGCGTGCTCTCTGATGGCATTAATGAGCTCAGCTCGGTTGGCTGCGATCAATATGTATTTATGTCCTTGTTGTGTTCTATGAGCATGTGAGGGTTGTTTCACTCACAGGTGAAGAAAAACAGCGTGAGCGGTTCCTCGCTGAACTTGCTCGTCGCTACAAGGTGGCGTCGCTCCGCGAGGAACACAAGGCTAAGCCGGCGTCATTCACGAGAAAAGACGCAAGCGACCTGCTTTCGATACAGTCACCCACGAGATACGTTCTGACGCAGCGCGCTATTGATGCAAATGAGATCGCACGAGAGCTCGATCAGTTAGCGGAACGAGAAGACCTTGATTTTGCTATTGTTGTCGGCAGCGCTCTTGCATCAAGAATTGCATCCTTTTACGAGGTTTACGAGGCGCGGTTAGAGCCTTCTGTGAACTTCGAACAACAGTTCGAGTCGCTTGCGACTGCACCGGAATGGATAACGCTCGGTGCACTCGTAAGAGCCGTGCGCGCACATCCTGATATTCACAAAGCAGGAGCGATACTCACGTTCACCGGAGTTGTCCGCGGAGAGGCTTTAGCCCTTGAATTTGACATCTACGAAGGAGAAGCCCAGCAGCGAATTTCTTCAATCGCGCGCGATTTGACGGCAATAGAGGGCATAGTCGATGCAAAGATATACCACAAATCAGGCCGTGTCAATAGAGGCGAAGACATCGTGTACATCGTCGTTGCGGCGGCACATCGACAAGAGGGCTTTAAGGCACTAAGGGATGCAATAGAACGCATCAAGAAAGAAGTTCCCATTTGGAAAAAGGAACTTACTGAACGGGGTGACAAATGGGTAGGAATATGAGTGCGGCACTTATTCTTTCTACAGGACGTCGAGGGGTCTCATCATGAGGCTTTTTGGAACGAACGGTGTGCGGGGGATAGTAAACCATGATGTTACTGCAGAGCTCGCCCTGCGGCTGGCGATGAGCTTAGGAACACTTACGAGGGGCACTGTGGCGGTCGGACAGGATACGCGCGTGTCCGGTAGTATGCTCAGTCACGCGGCCATCGCGGGACTGCTCGCAACGGGTTGCAAGGTCATAAATCTCGGCATAGCGCCGACTCCTGCGGTGCAGTACTTCGTGCGCGACAACGCCGACGCGGGAATCGTGATCACCGCATCGCACAATCCGCGCGAATATAATGGGCTAAAACTGATCGCAGGAGATGGAACGGAATTCGCAAGTGAAGGAGAACTTGCTGTTGAAGACGTATATTTCAAAGGTGGTCTGAGGCTTGCTGACTGGCGCGAGACCGGTGAACTTTCGGACACTAACGTGATACCCGCTTACATGAAGGGTATTATGGGAAAGGTGAACGCCCCGGACATTAAAAAGCGCGGGTTCGTTGTGGCCGTCGATACCGGCTCTGGGGCGGGTAGCATTGTTACGCCCTTCTTGCTGAGCAAGCTCAACTGCAAAGTCACCACGATTAATGCGCAGATCGACGGCACCTTCCCGAGTAGAAATCCAGAACCGACAGAGGACGTGCTCACCGATCTTGGAAAGATCGTCATGTCGAACGGCGCCGATTTGGGCGTTGCACACGACGGAGATGCCGATAGAGCGGTTTTTATCGACGAGAAAGGAAATTTCGTCAATGAAGACGTACTACTTGCAATTATCGTCAAGCACGTTCTCTCTAAGAAAGTAGGTCCCGTCGTCACACCCGTCAGCTCATCGCAGCGGATAGCGGACGTGGCTGAAGCAGCCGGCGCTCACGTCATATGGACTCCTGTGGGGAGCATCTACGTCGCGAGGATGATGATGCAAGTGAATGCTGTGATAGGGGGAGAAGGCAACGGAGGTATCATCTTCCCTGAACATCAATACTGTCGAGATGGGGCGATGACGGTAGCGAAGGTACTTGAGATAATGACCGAGCGTCGCAAGAAAATCTCTGAGCTCGTCAAAGAAATTCCCAAACGATATATGGACAAGACGAAAGTCACCTGTCGCGATCGGGATGCAACAATGCAACAAATTCGCTCATCT
>Ga0187853_10000245_pt1 | contig 62086 bp, 55 predicted proteins | sample June2016WEW_6_10_2_FD_132417 | JGI IMG/M metagenome (GOLD analysis project Ga0187853, IMG submission 132417) | Peatland microbial communities from SPRUCE experiment site at the Marcell Experimental Forest, Minnesota, USA - June2016WEW_6_100 | ecosystem: Environmental > Terrestrial > Soil >... | reverse complement strand
GTGCTGGAAGCAGCCTGCGCCGAGGGCGTCCGCGTCGTTGTCACCGTCGATACCGGCATAAGGGCCTTCGCTGAAGCGGAAACCGCGCGCCGCCTCGGCCTCGACCTCATCATTACCGACCACCACCTGCCTGCCGGAGCCGGGGCGCCCTCTGGGCCCGACAGGTCTTCGTCCGCGGGGAGTGGTGCCGCCCACGACGCCGTTCCCGCCGCGCTCGCTATCCTCAATCCCAATCAGCCCGGCTGCTCCTACCCGGAGAAATCCCTCTGCGGCGCCGCCATCGCGCTCAAGCTCGCGCAGGCGCTGCTCGAGCGCCGCAACCCCGTCCGCGCCCGCGAAAAAACTCTGCCCAGCTTTCTCAAAATGGCGGCCATCGCCACCATCGCGGATGCCGTTCCGCTGCGCGGCGAAAACCGCACCATCGCCGCCCTCGGCCTGCGTGAGCTGCGCCGTCCCGTCGGCGCCGGCCTCCGCTCGCTCTTCGCCGCCGCCGCGCTCGACCCCGCCTCGAAGCAGCTCACCGGCTTCGACGTCGCCTTCCGCCTCGCCCCGCGCATCAACGCCGCCGGCCGCATGGACGTTGCCTCCGACGTCGTCGAGCTTTTCTCCACGCGCGACTCCCATCGCGCTGCCGATCTTGCCGCCAAGCTCGATCGCCTGAACCGCGAGCGCCGCGACGTCGAGACCGCCGCGCTCACCGCCATCGAGGCCCGCCTCGCGTCCGGCGCCGAAATCGCCGCCGATCGCCTGCTCGTCGTCGACGGCGAAGGCTGGCATCGCGGCGTCATCGGCATCCTCGCCTCGCGCGTCGTCGAGCGCACCGCCAAGCCCGCCATCGTCGTCAGTGTCGAGGATGGTATCGCCTATGGCTCTGGCCGCTCTGTCGACGACTTCCCGCTCCTGGCCGCCATCGAATCCTGCGCCGGCCTCTTCACCCGCTTCGGCGGCCATGCCTACGCAGTCGGCTTCGCCTTGCCCGCGGAAAAGCTTCCCGACCTCAAGCGCCGCCTGCGCGCCTACGCGGAAGAACACCTCGCCGCGCGCCAGCCCGAGCGCCTGCTCCGCATTCACGCAGAGCTCCCGCTCGATCGCATCACGCCCGTGCTCGCCGGATTCCTCCGCAAACTCGAACCCCTCGGCCACGGCAACCCCGAGCCCGTCTTCCTCGCTCGTTCCGTGCGCCTTGTCGCTCCGCCACGCATCATGAAGAACCGTCACCTCGCTCTCGGCCTCGCGCAGGACTCCGCATCCCCGCCCGACGGTTTCTCGACTCGCCTGCCCGCCAGCCCAGCGCCCTCGAGCTCCATCCGCGCCGTCGGCTGGGGCCTGGCCCAGCGCACCATGGATCTTCGCCTCGTCGAGGGCAGCGTTATCGATCTGGCCTACCGCATCCGCGAAAACGACCACCCCGACTTCGGCGGCCTCGAAATCGAGATCCTGGGAATCGAACCGGCGCGTGCGTGACCGTCAAGAAGCGCCGCCGTCCGCCCGCTCGGCATTATTCGCTCCCACCAGAAACAAAAAGGCCCTCCGCATCGCGGAGAGCCTTCTGTTTCCAGCCAGACGAAGCAGCCGCTTACCCCACCACTTCAATCCCCATCGACCGCGCCGTCCCCTTGATGCTCTTCACCGCCGCATCGACTGACGCCGCGTTCAAATCCGGCATCTTCTGCGTGGCGATCTCGCGCACCTGTTTCTCCGTCACCTTACCCTTCTTCTCCTTGTTCGGAGTGCCCGAGCCCTTCTCGATCCCCGCCGCCTTCTTCAGCAACACCGCTGCCGGAGGCGTCTTGGTCACGAAGCTGAAGGTGCGGTCCGCATACACCGTGATGACGACCGGAATGATCAGCCCGGCCATCTCCTTGTTCTGCGTGCGTGCGTTGAACTGCTTGCAGAACTCCATGATGTTCACCTGCGCTTGGCCCAGCGCGGGGCCGACCGGTGGCGCCGGCGTCGCCTTCCCGGCTTCGATCTGCAACTTCACATAGCCGGTAATCTTCTTCGGAGGTGCCATTTTGTTCCTTCGGAACTAGCTTCCAGCTTCTAGCCGCTAGCTGCTAGTTCATCCTTTTTGTTACAAATTTTGAGATCGAAACCCTCAGCTTTGCCCCAACCGGCCCCGCTAGATGATGAACCGGCTAGAAGCTAGGAGCTAGCAGCTAGAAGCTCGCTTTACTCAATCTTTTCCACCTTGCCAAACTCCAGTTCCACCGGTGTCGACCGCCCGAAGATCGTCACCATCACCTTCAGCGTCTCGCGATCTTCGTTGATCTCGTCCACCACGCCGTTGAAGTTGGCGAACGGACCGTCGGTGATGCGCACCTGCTCGCCCTTCTCAAACTTGAGCTTCATCCGCGGCTTGTCTTTGACCGTCTCCGAGCGGAAGAGAATCGAACTCACCTCTTCCTCGCTCAGCGCCACGGGCTTGTCGCCGGTGCCCAAAAACCCCGTTACCTTGGGCGTGTCCTTCAGCACGTGCCAAAGGTCGTTGTCCAGGTCCATCTCCACCAGCACGTAACCGGGCAGAAACACCCGCTCCACGGTGCGCTTCTTGCCGTTGATGATCTCCGTCACCGGTTCGGTGGGAATCATCACGCGCCCCACGCGTTCCTTCAGCCCAAAGGCCTGCACGCGGCTCTCGATCGACTCCCGCACCTTGCGCTCAAAGCCCGAGTAGGCGTGCAGAATGTACCACCGGAAGCGCTCGTTCCGCTGCGGCTGTGCCTCTGCTTCGCCCGCCTGCGTCTCCGCACCGGCAGCCTCTGGTTCTGCTTCCGGCGCCTGCGCCTCTACGGGTTGTTCCAACTCATCTGCCATTCTGCTCTCGATTCCGTGCTGCGCCGGCTATTGCAGCCCTCCCAGCCGGCCCAACAACCCATACACGGCGACTCTGAAAAAGCTGTCGACGACAAAGAAAAACAGCCCAAAGAGGAAAGTCGCGACGATCACCACTCCCGTAGTCACTCTCACTTCCTTCCACGCTGGCCAAACCACCTTGCGCATCTCTGCGCGCACATCGCGCAGAAAGCCGGTAAACTCGCTCCACTTGCTCAACGCGCCGCCTCCAAACTCTGCCAGGGCCCCAGGCTCCTGCCGTTTCGCGGACCGTTCTTCGCCTCTCTCGATTGCCGTTTTCGTCGCCATACCGTGCTTCCTGTTCCAGGGCTCAGGTCTTTTCTATTCCCTGTTCCCTATTCCCTGTATCTCTGGCAGGGGCGGAGGGATTCGAACCCCCAAGTCCGGTTTTGGAGACCGGCAGTTTAGCCGTTGAGCTTACGCCCCTAAAAAGCATGTGTCAGGTTTCAGGTGTCAGGTTTCAGTCTTTTGCCACCGGCTTGACCTTATCGCTTTTCTCAACGCCGTCGCAACTGACCCCTGAAACCTGAACCCTGATCCCTACTTCGACTCCTTATGCGCCGTGTGCTTGCGGCAGCGCTTACAGAACTTCTTCAGCTCCAGACGGCCCGTGACCGTCTTCTTGTTCTTCGTCGTCGAGTAGTTCCGATCTTTGCACTCGGTGCACTCCATTGTGATGATTTCCCGCATCTCCCAATCCTTTTTAAGGGTTCAGGTTTCCGGGCTCAGGTTTCAGTTTCATTTCGGCCTGTTCGCTGCGTTCAACTCAGCCTGCCGCTCTTCTGATCCCTGATCCCTGACCCCTGATCCCTGTCGTTACTTGATGATCTCCGAGATCGTGCCCGCGCCCACCGTCCTGCCGCCCTCGCGGATCGCGAACCGCAACCCCTTCTCCATGGCCACCGGCGTGATCAACTCCACTTCCAGCTCCACGTTGTCGCCCGGCATCACCATCTCCACCCCCGCCGGCAGCTCCGCCACTCCCGTCACGTCCGTGGTGCGGAAGTAGAACTGCGGCCGGTAGCCCTTGAAGAACGGCGTATGCCGGCCGCCCTCTTCCTTACTCAGCACGTACACCGAGCTCTTGAAGTTCGTGTGCGGCGTGATCGATCCCGGCTTGGCCAGCACCATCCCCCGCTCCACGTCCTCCTTCGGCGTGCCGCGCAGCAGAATCCCCGCGTTGTCCCCCGCCATTCCCTCGTCCAACTGCTTCTTGAACATCTCCACGCCCGTGCACACCGTCTTGCGCGTCTCGCGGAATCCCACAATCTCCACGTCCTCGCCCACCTTCACCTTGCCTCGCTCGATGCGCCCGGTGACCACGGTTCCACGTCCGGAGATAGAAAAAATATCCTCGATCGGCATCAGAAACGGCTGATCCACCGCGCGCTCCGGCCGCGGCACATACTTGTCCACCGCATCCATCAGCTCGTCGATTTTTGCTTCCCACTCCGCCTCGCCGTTCAGCGCCCCCAAAGCCGACCCGCGGATCACCGGCACGTCGTCGCCCGGAAACTGGTACTTGGTCAGCAGTTCCCGCACTTCCATCTCCACCAGGTCGATCAGCTCGCCGTCTTCCACCGCGTCGCACTTGTTCAGGAACACCACGATGCAGGGCACGCCCACCTGACGCGCCAACAGCACGTGCTCCTTGGTCTGCGGCATCGGACCGTCGGTCGCCGCCACCACCAAAATCGCGCCGTCCATCTGCGCCGCCCCCGTAATCATGTTCTTGATGTAGTCGGCGTGACCCGGGCAGTCCACGTGCGCGTAGTGACGGTTCTTGGTCTCGTACTCCACGTGCGCCGTGGCGATGGTGATGCCCCGCTCCCGCTCTTCCGGCGCGTTGTCGATCGAGTCGAACGAGCGGAACACAATCTTCGGGTTGTGCTTCTGCAACACCCTGGTGATGGCCGCCGTCAACGTCGTCTTGCCGTGATCGATGTGACCGATCGTCCCTACGTTCACGTGCGGCTTGCTGCGATCAAACTTTTCCTTCGCCATGGTCCTAACCCTTTCTTGCTTGCTACTGAACTAAGTGCTGCAGTTTGCTGAGCACGTCTTCGATGAGCCCCGGTTCCAGTCCAGGCTTCTGCAATTGCGAGATGGCTTTCGCCAACTCTTGCAGCGCCGTGTTCTTTTCCACGTTCGATGCGGCGGAAACGATGTCAAACGGCGCGGGCTGAGGCTCCGTACCGCGAGAGTAGGAAGCGCCGATCGTGTTGGTGATGAGCTCAACCAATACAGCATCAGCCCCTCTGGCAGCGAACTTCCGTAGTTCGCGGAGATTATTCTCGACATCATTATCGAGCTTCACCAGAATTGCCTTACGAACTCGACTCTCAAACGTCTCTGTCTTCACCATCCCGCCCTCCTCTCACTTCCCCTGCGCACGACCGATAATTTCTTCGGCAATCATGCGCGGCGCCTCTTCGTAGCGCGCGAACTGCATGGAATACGACGCGCGGCCCTGCGTGGACGAGCGAATATCGTTCACGTAGCCGAACATTTCCTTGAGCGGCACCATCGCCCGGATCACCTGCGAACCGGCGGCATGTTCCATGCCTTCGATCCGCCCGCGGCGCGAGTTGATGTCGACGATAATCACGCCCATGAACTCCTCCGGCACCGTCACTTCCACGGCCATCACCGGCTCCAGCAGCACCGGCAGCGCTTTCCTCGCCGCCTCTTTGAACGCGATCGAGCCGGCGAACTTGAAGGCCATCTCGTTCGAGTCCACTTCGTGGTAGCTGCCGTCGAAGAGCGTCACTTTCACGTCCACCATGGGATAGCCGGCCAGAATGCCCAGCTCCATCGCGCCCCGCACGCCCTGGTCGATGGGCTTGATGTATTCCTTGGGAACGACGCCGCCCTTGATCTCGTTGATGAACTCGTAGCCCGCGCCCGCCTCGTTCGGCTCCACGCGCAGCTTGCAATGGCCGTAGTTGCCCGAGCCGCCGGTCTGCCGGATGTACTTGCCTTCGGCCTCGGCCTTTTTGCGGATGGTCTCGCGGAACGCCACCTTGGGCTCGCCCACGTTGGCCTCCACCTTGTGCTCGCGCCTCATCCGGTCCACAAGAATCTCGAGGTGCAGCTCGCCCATGCCGCTGATGATGGTCTGGCCGCTATCTTCGTCGGTGCGCACCTTGAAGGTGGGGTCCTCATCGGCCAGCCGCGACAGCGCCACGGCCATCTTCTCCTGATCGGCCTTGGTCTTGGGCTCGATGGCCACCGAAATCACGGTGTCGGGGAAGGTGATCGCTCCCAGCGCGATGGCATGATGCGGATCGCAGAGCGTGTCGCCGGTCTTCAGATCTTTGACACCCAGGCAGGCGCAGATGTCGCCGGCCAGAATCTCGGTCACGTCCTCGCGCTTGTTGGCGTGCATCTTCACCAGGCGCCCGATGCGGTCGGTCTTGCCGGTGCGCGGATTCTCGACCGTGTCGCCCGTCTTCAGCGAGCCGGAGTAGACGCGCACGAAACACAGCTTGCCGTACGGATCGTTGATGATCTTGAAGGCCAGCGCCGAAAGCGGCTCGTCGTCGTCGGGCTTGCGCTTTTCGATCTTGGAGCGATGGGAAGGATCGACGCCCTCAACGGGAGGCTTGTCGAGCGGGCTGGGCAGGTAATCGACGACGGCGCCGAGCAGCGTCTGCACGCCCTTGTTCTTGAAGGCGCTGCCGCAAATCACCGGGAAGACCTTCAGATCGATGGTAGCCTGGCGAATGCCAGCCTTCAGCTCTTCGACCGTCGGCGTTTCGCCCTCGAGGAACTTTTCCAGCAGAACGTCATCGGTCTCGGCGATGACCTCGATCAGTTGCATTCGGAAGGCCTCGGCCTTCTTCTGCAGCTCTGCGGGAATCGGCTCGACCGTATACTCGGCGCCCAGCGTCTCATCCTGCCAGACGATCGCCTTCATCTCGATCAGGTCCACGACGCCTTTGAAGTTGGCCTCGGCGCCGACGGGAATCTGCAGCGCCACCGGCCGCGCGCCCAGGCGCTTGCGGATGGTTTCGAGCACATGCTCGAAGTCCGCGCCGTTCTTGTCCATTTTGTTGACAAAGCAGATCCGGGGAATCTTGTACTTATCGCCCTGCCGCCACACGGTCTCGGTCTGCGGCTGCACGCCGGCGACGGCATCAAACAGCGCCACCGCGCCGTCGAGCACACGCAGGCTGCGCTCCACTTCGGCGGTAAAGTCCACGTGGCCGGGGGTATCGATAATATTGATGCGGAAGTCGTTCCAGAAGCAGGTCGTTGCCGCCGAGGTGATCGTGATGCCCCGCTCCTGCTCCTGTTCCATGTAGTCCATGGTCGCCGTGCCCTCATGCACCTCTCCCAGCCGGTGCGTAATGCCGGTATAGAAGAGGATGCGTTCTGTCGCTGTCGTCTTTCCGGCGTCGATGTGCGCCATGATCCCGATGTTCCGGCAGCGATTTAGCGGTACGGTGCGAGCCACGATTCCAATTCCTTGCGGGATGTCTTCCCCGCGGTTAAAACTAGCTGCTAGCTACTAGCTCCTAGCCTCTAGCCCTCTATTCCCGGAACCGCGACGTGCGGTCCCGATTCTTGCTCCGCTACAGGTAGCTAAAAGCTAGAAGCCAGTAGCTAGCGGCTGAATTCTCTACCAGCGGTAGTGCGCAAAGGCCTTGTTCGCCTCCGCCATGCGGTGCACGTCTTCCTTCTTCTTCATCGCCGCGCCGCGCCCGTTGGCCGCATCCAGCAGCTCGTTCGAGAGCTTGTCGGTCATGCCCTTCTCGCCGCGGCTGCGCCCGTAGGTGATCAGCCAGCGGATGGCCAGCGAGGTTCTCCGATCGGGATTCACCTCGATGGGCACCTGATAGTTGGCGCCGCCCACGCGCCGCGTCTTCACCTCAAGCAGCGGCTTGCAGTTCTCCACCGCCTTCTTGAAGAGCTTGAGCGCATCATCGCCGCCGCCCTTCTCCTCCAGGTTCTTCATCGCCTGGTAAAAGATGGACTGCGCGGTCGACTTCTTGCCGCCCCACATCATCGAGTTCACAAACTTGGTCACCAGCGTCGATCCGTACACCGGATCCGGCGCCACTTCCCGCTTCGCAATGTGCCCTTTTCTCGGCATAAATCCTCAAAAAACAGCTTTCAGCTATCAGCCGTCAGCTTTCAGCCTGTTCGCGCCAGCTCCACAGCCGCCGGCTCCCGCGATCAAAAGCTGATAGCTGAGAGCTTGCATTTATTTCTTCGCGCCGCCCTTGGCGCGCTTGGCCCCATACTTCGACCGGCTCTGGTTGCGGGCCGTCACGCCCACCGAATCCAGCGTTCCGCGGATCACGTGATAGCGCACGCCCGGCAAATCCTTCACGCGGCCCCCGCGGATGAGCACGATCGAGTGCTCCTGCAGGTTGTGGCCGATGCCGGGAATGTAGGTCGTCACCTCGATCCCGTTGGTCAGCCGCACGCGAGCCACCTTGCGCAGGGCCGAGTTCGGCTTCTTGGGCGTTTGCGTATACACCCGCGTGCACACGCCGCGCCGCTGCGGCGAGGACTGCAATGCAGGCGACGCCGTCTTGTAACGCGGGGCCGTGCGCCCCTTGCGAACCAGTTGATTAAATGTCGGCAAACCGAAACTCCTTACCGTTAAAAACCCGGCACATTCTGCTCCACAGCCGCACAAACCCTTTTGGGCCGTTCCGGGCCTGTGCGGCACTCCAGGCCGCGCAAACACAGAGAAGCCCCATGTTTACTGCTTCGCGTCTGTCTTCGTTCCACTCTCAGACGAGAACCGGGACGGTGATCGGTCGTCCGCCCAGGAAACTTATCCCCTGGCGGAGCCAACTCCGTTTCCCGCTTCCGGCCCGCATAGCCCCTCCAAGGTGGGGAACGCGCGAGCGCCGATGCGAGTGTTCCCTGCCCTCCGCAAGAAGAGAGCCATTCCGGGAACTTGTCTGGCCGGCTGACTTCACCGGACCCTGAAAATCACCCTGCCTGATCCAACACAAGCTGAGGATTTCCCTACTCCGCCTGCGTACACACACACTACTAGCGGTGTTCTTGCGAACCTTTCAAAGATACCAAGAAAAACCCACTGAGTCAACGCTCGAATGCGGGCTATGACGGGATCGCCGAGACAGCCTGCCGAAGCGCAGCCGGCCCCGAACCAGCTGCTTCGTGAACAATTTGCCCATCCCGCATGTGCAGAATGCGCCCCGCAATGGCCGCCGCCTCGGGATTATGCGTGATCATCAGCGTGGTCTGGCCCAGCTCCTGGTTCGAGCGCAACAGCATGTGCAGCACGGCGTCGGAGCTCTTCGTGTCCAGGTTGCCCGTCGGCTCGTCGGCCAGCACAATGGCCGGCCGCGTGATTAGCGCCCGCGCGATCGCCACCCGCTGCTGCTCGCCGCCGCTCAGCTCCGCCGGACGGTGGTCGAGCCGTCCCTTGATCGCCAGCATTTCGCTCAGGTGGTCCAGATACTGCCGGTCCATCGGCACTCCATTGGGACCCGAGGCGCGCCCGCTCACCGTGTAGGCGATCTCGATATTTCCCATGGCCGAAAGCGTGGGCAGCAGGTTGAACTTCTGGAAAACAAAGCCGATACGGTGTTTGCGCAACTTTGTCCGCTCGTGGTCCTTCAATGCGGCAAAATCCACTCCGTCGATCACCACGCGCCCCTCAGTCGCTCTCGTAAGCCCGCCCAACAAATAAAAGAGCGTCGACTTGCCCGAGCCCGACGGACCCACAATGGCCACAAACTCGCCCGGCTCGACAGCCAGCGAAACCCCGCGCACCGCAGCCACCTGGATGCGGCCCGCCGTGTAAATCTTGGTCAGATTTTCGGTAAGAATGATATGTTTTGAGGGCTCTGAAGTCACGACTGTCATTGTAAATGCGGTCCCTTGCCTGGCTTCTGCGCAAAACCGCCGAGTTCTTTTCTTGCAGTCGCGATCGCCGCCGTCAGGCTCTAAAATAGTTCTGGATCGACCTCCGACCCAGGATTCCCCGTCAATGACAGCAAAATTGAAATCTTCCCTCGCCACTTCGCTGGAGGCCGCCGCTGCAAAGGCCGGCCTGGTTCTCGTCTCCGTCACCCAGGGCGCCGGCTTCCATGGCCACCCCACCGCCGTCTTTGAACTCGGCCTGCCCACCGCGGAAGCCGCTGGCCGCTCCCTCAAGCTGGAACTCACCGAGGCCTTCGGCTTCGACAAGCCGAATTTGCTCCCTGAAATGGAAGCCCATCTCGCCGCCGAAGCCAGGCGCCTCCGCAACCCGCGGCCGGACTGCTACGTCACCCTCGGCGGTTTGCCTCTGGCCTTCGGGCAATTCGAGTGGCCTTTCCACCGCTCCACCTCCGGCGCCGACACCTATATCGTCCACGGCGAAATCCACCTGGCCGACGGCGGCGCGCACAACCTCCACGCCAAAATCTCCGCGTCCGTCACGCTCACCTTTGCCGAGATCGTCCCTGCCATGGAGCAGCCCTACGCGGAAACCTTCGTCTACAACGCCGTCCGCAAAACGGTCGACATGGGCCAACTCGAGTTCGTCAAATCCGGCAACCGCCAGCCTGTTCCCGTCACCACGCGCTACTACAGCCGCTGGCAAAAGAAGTTCATCTTCACCGAGACCGACGATGCCGAGCGGCTCCGCTACCTGCTGAGTAAGGTCTACTGGCTCTCCGGCGTGCTCGGCGCGGGCAAGCCGGTCTGGATCGCCGATCCGCGCGACGCGCAGTACCTGAACACCACCGAGGCCGACTTGCTGCGCATGGCGGGCCACGAGGCGGGCGAGGGACTCATGACCCTCGACAGCGAATTTGCCGCCGCCACGCCCGCGCTCATGGCCCGCGCCGCCGATTACCAGGCCATGCTCGAAGCCGCGCTCGACTTCACCAAGCCCAAGTTCAACGAGTCCATGCGCTCCGGCCACGCGAATATGTAGGCGTTCCGCTGGATCGCCGCACTTTTTGATCCCTGATCCCTGAACCCTGATCCCTGCTTTTAAAGCGCCTGTCCGCACCCGCTGCAGAACCGCGCCCCCGCCACATTCGCCCGCTGGCAGCGCGGACAGGCTGTGAATGTGCTGGGCTGCCCCGCGCCCGCCGGCGGCATGTTCCCCTGTACATTGATCGCCACGTTCACCGGTGGCTGGCCCCACGCAGGAACCGCAATCCCCAGCGACGCCGCGATCCCCGCCGCTTGAATCGCGTTGAACTCCCGCACCCGCCCCGGCATGAAGAAGCACTCGATGAAGCCGAGGATCGACGGAATCCCGCTCCAGAAAAAGACGCAATAGAGAATCCCCAGCCCCATGCGCCGCAGATAAAAGTGATGCGCGCCAAACGCTCCCAGGAACAGCGCCAGCAAAATGCCCACCACCTCGTCGCGGCGCATCGCCTCGTATTGCTGGTAGAAGATCGCTTGCGGATTCGGATACGCGTACGTGCTCATCGTCTCGGAGCTCCTTGCCCTCGTTCGTACAAGAATACGCGAGCGGCAGAGGGACGGTTCCCTCGGTGCCCGTTGGCGTGCCCTGCCCCGTGGTCCCCACGGACAGGTCCTCGTCCGTGGGGTGGACCCTCGCGGCGTTCCTATGAGGTCGAAGCGGCCGCGAAGTACGCAACCGGGCCTTAACCCAGCCGCCCTCCCGCTTGCGGCGGATCGGCTGCTCCGGCCGCGCCCCGCTGGTTTATCCTTGCCTCGATGCGCAAGACCCTCTCAGTAGCCATGATTGCCATGAACGAGGAGGCCAACCTTCCCCGCACCCTGGAGAGCGTTCGTTGGGCAGACGAAATCGTCGTCGTCGACTCGGGATCGAAGGACCGCACCATCGAGATTGCCCAATCCTTCGGCGCCAAAACCTTGTATCATGCCATCGCCGGTCACGGCGCACAGAAGAATGTCGCCCTCGATCTCTGCACCTCCGACTGGATCCTGCTTCTCGACGCCGATGAGGTGCTCAGCCCCGGCTTGCAGGACGAAATCCGCCGGCTCCTGGCCTGTGACGACGGGCGCGAACCCAGATACGGCGCCTACTGGATTCCCCGTCTGAACCTGATCTTCGGCCGCTGGATGCGCCACGGCGGCTTCTATCCCGACCGCAAGCTGCGCCTCTTTCGGCGCGGCGCGGCGCGGCTCAGCGAGGAGGCCAGTCCGCACTCGACGCCGCAGTTTGAGGGCTCCCGCGGCAAGCTCAAGCACGACATGCTCCACTACGCCTACCCGGATCTGGACCGCTATTTGGAGCACATGAACCGCTACAGCTCCGAGATCGCCCGGTTGCTTCACCAGAAGGGCCGCGACAGCAAGTCGCTGCCTGCGTTTCTCTGCAATGCGGTCCTGAACCCGGCCTCGACCTTCGTCTACAACTACTTCTTCCGCTTGGGTTTTCTGGATGGGCGCGAGGGCCTTCTGCTGCACCTCAACCACTCGGCCTATATTCACTGGAAGTACACAAAGGCCTGGCACGCCGCCCGTGGTGCTCGTCCGGCACAGCCCTGACACCCTCGTGCCACGCCGCGCTTCAATAGTGATGCCGGCCGTGCCCCGCCACAAACGCAATCATCCGCAGCAGCAGCAAAAGCACCACCAGCGCCACTCCGGCCGCCACAAGCAGGCTGCCTCCGCGGATCTTCGTCTTCGGTTTCTTTGCTTCGCGCTTCATACCAAGAGTTGAACCTCATCATACCGCGCCCGCCGTCACACCATCCCTCACGTCACGCGCCCCTACCTCGCCGCCCCGCCATCCGTTATTCTTCTTGCTAAGCGAGGTGCGATCCATGCCCATTGCCATACTGTCCGGCGCCAGAAACAAGAAAATCCTTGCCGCCCTTGAGGGCAACTGGCAAGCCGAGATGGAGGGCTACCACACCTACACCACCCTCGCCGACCGCGACGCCGATCCGATGCGCGCCCAGATTCTCCGCCACCTGGCCCAGGCCGAGATCGAGCACGCTGCTTTATGGGCCGAGCGCATCAAGGAGCTCGGCGGACCCCAGCCCGTCTACTCCGGCGGTCCCGGCGGCCAGGCCGACTCCCTCGCCAACCGCGCCGGCGGCCTGCGCATGGCCCTGCGCCGCCTCGAAATCGAGGAGAGCCGCGACATCGCCCGTTACGGCGAGCAGCTCAAGGCCCTCGGCGACGAGGGCTCCGTCGCCATCCTCGAGCACGTCATCCAGGACGAGAAGGACCACTACCGCGAGCTGGGCTCGCTCATCCGCGGCCACTACCAGGCTCCCGCCGGCGCACCTAAAATCGACGCCAAAGCCGTGCTCGAAGAGATGCTGGCCAAGCGCAATCAAGGCCGCAAGCAGCCCGGCGCCTGGATCGGCGACGCCATCTACGGCGTTAACGACGGCCTTGGCGCCATCTTCGGCATCGTCTCCGGCGTCTCCGGCGCCACCGCCGGCGACCCCAAGTACGTTCTCCTCGCCGGCCTCTCCGGCATGATCGCCTCCGCGCTCTCCATGGGCTCCGGCGCTTATCTCGCCGCCAAGAGCGAGCGCGAGATATACCACGCCGAAATCGCCCGTGAGCGCGAGGCCATCGAGATGAATGGCCCCGAGGCCCGCGAGTTGCTCTCGCTCTACTACCAGGTAAAGGGGCTGCCCGAGGAAGACGCGCTCCACATGGTCAATCACATCGCCAGCGATCCCGAGCAGTTGCTGCGCGCGCTCTCCGCGGAGCGCCTCGGCTCCAGCGAAGGGGCTTTGGCCAACCCCCTCGTTTCGGCTAGCTCCGGCGCGCTGTCCACGGCCGTCGGCGCCATCATCCCGGTCATCCCGTTCTTCTTCATGCAGGGCATCCCGGCGGTCATTGCCGCGGCCATCGTTTCGCTCGCCGCCCACTTCGCCGTCGGAGCCGCCAAGTCCCTCATTACCGTCCGTTCCTGGTGGTCTTCGGGCCTCGAAATGACCATCGTCGGTGCCCTCGAAGGCGCCGTCACCTATGGCATCGGCATCCTGCTCGGCAAGGGCGGGATGTAAGCCGCGCCTACGCAACCATCAGTCTGGTTGCTCTACTACAGGCCAGCTGAGAAATGACCGGAAGCAAATAGTTGCCAAAGCTGTTTGGCTTTTTGTGCACGTCTTGTTCTATTCGGCGTGTGCCGGTCCTTCCGTGATACAAAACTTCTTTGCTACGTTCTGTGGTTGGCCATTAAATTCGCGGTGCGCCTTTATCGCGAACTTCGCGCGGACAACTGATCCAACTTGAATCCGAATGTTTCGTCTGGAGAAAAACACCACAAGCCGCCCTTGAGGATCGGTGAAGTGGAAGCAATTTCCTGGTCCGTTCCGATAGGGAAAAAGCCCCACGCAACGCAGTTGCATTTCATGCTCACCATCCATGTATGGTCGGTCACTTCCTATGTACCCGGCGCTCATCTCGCCCCCGAGCAGCCGAGGAGTTCATCCCACTTGTACCCGTTGGCAACGCATACCTTGGCCTCCGGGGTGTCGGTGGATCGCACCTCGCACCATCCGTCGTCGGCGCCGGGATACAATGGCTTCCACACAAAACCCCCTTGGGCACAAGCCGCTTCTGTTTTCAAGTGGGCGGCCACGCTGTTTGAACCCGGTGAGTGGCACTCTCCGTAGTGTTTATCCCATGCAATCCAAACAAATCCGGCCGTTTTGCAGGACTTCTCGTCCTTGATGCTCATGGCGCGCCACTCCGCGTCATCCGCAATCTTGCGCGCCTTCGCCTCGGCTTCCCGCTCATCAACGATGCGTTTCTCTTCTGCGGATACTGCGGCCTTCATACGCGTCCAGGCATCCGCCGTGTAGTGGTGCTCAGAGTAGTTACCTGACGGGTGGTCAGTCATCACGCCGGAGCCATCGGCCAACGTGCACATCGTTTTGGAGAGCACCGGGACCTCGTAACAAGATACATCGGTTGTTTGGGCAGAGGCAGTCATAGAAGCTCCGACCAACAATGCAAACATCAGAATCAGATTTTTCATGTTTTCCTTTCTAGCAGGGTAGTGGTTCTCGGGCTGTGCCAGCCGGCACTCTGTCCAGTGCATGTCCTGATAGCCCTCGGTGCCACGCGCCCTAAGTCTCGATTTTGAGACCCGGGAATGCGACGTCACCCACCACGTGCCAATCCGGCTGGCCCGTTTCGCGACAAATTGACACCGCATCGCTACTCGCACATACTTTGCCAATGAACCTTACTCTTGCCATCGAAGACGAAGTTATCGCGCGCGCCCGTGAGAGCGCAGGCGAGATGGGCGAAACTTTGGAGCAGGAACTCGAAGACTATGTCAGGGTATTGGCCGAGAAGCCCGCGCGAGTTGGTGTGGCCCCTAAACGGAGAACGCTCCGGGAAGAGATCTATCGATTGGGGTAGATGCCCCGTTTCGCGCTAAAATAGAAATCGCAGTGACCCTCCACCAGCCCATCCCGGCCCTGCTCTAGCGGCGCCCGCCGCACACAGCAGCCGGATGCCCAGGTCTCGCTTCTGAGACCTGGGATAGCACGAACCTCACCAACCCTCCCGGACCAGCCAACCCGCCTTCAGCGGCCTTGCTTTACCTGCGCCCGCAACCATGCGCTCGCAATCTCGGCACTCAATGCCGGCGGCTTGCGCACGCCCTGTCCGTGCAAAGGATGTCATTGACTCCGCGTTCGCAGTCAAACCAGCGCCGGAATCGAAGAATCTGGCGTCTGCTCTTCAGGTCGTGCCGTATACTTTCTCTCAAAGTAACCGAGGTGCAGAGATGCGAAGAATTGCGCTGTCGGCGTTCGTGTTTTGTATGGCGGGAGCATTTGGCGCGCTCGCTGCCCAACAATTGCCGCCGGGTTGGATCGCCGATCCGACCACGGGATGCCGGGTTTGGGACAATTTCCCTTTGCCCGACGATCGCGCCGAGTGGGCAGGCCCCTGTGTCAACGGCTATGCCGAGGGCGTGGGCACTCTGAAATGGTTCTCGAAGGGCGCCAATTACGAGATCGATGCCGGCCAATTCGCGGCGGGCAAGATGCAGGGCCACGGGACCTCGGACGAAGTCTCATCTGGAGAGCATTTTGAGGGCGAGTTCGACCAAAACCGTCCTAACGGCTTTGGCACTCTCACAAACAAAAGTACCGGACAGGTCTATTCCGGCACTTGGGTCAATGGATGCTTCAACGACGGTGTTCGAAAAGCTCACTTCTGGCAGACCGCTGAAGCGTGCGGCAATTGATCTTGCCAACGGAATGAGTATCCCGCAACCGCCGGCTGCAATTGATCTTGCCGGGTGCACCAGGTTTCGTCCGCCGCGGCGGAGAGACCTGGGATAGCGCGAACCCAGCCAATCCTCTCGCTCCACTCGCCCTCATTCCGCGCTAAAATAGAAATCGCAGTGACCTTCCATCAGCCCATTCCCGCCCTCCTCTAGCGGCGCTCGCCGCGTACACTTCTCCTGCGCCCTTTCACTCCCATTCACTCTTTCACTTTTTCACTCGTCGAAAATCCGGCCCGCCTTGAGGGCCAGGAGCTGAATCATGATTGATCGCCTCGAACAAATGGAGCAGCGCTACAGCGAATTGCAATCGCAGTTCGCTCTGCCCGAAGTCCTTGCCGATCACGAAAAATACCAGAAGATCGCCAGGTCTCTGCGCGAAATCGAAGCGCCCGTGGAGAAATTCCGCGAGCTCAAGCAGTTGCGCCAGGGCCTTGCCGGCGCGCGCGCCATGCTCTCCGAAAGCGACGCCGATCTGCGCTTGATGGCGCAGGAGGAGATCGCCGCCCTCGAGCCGCGCGCCCAGGCCCTCGAAGAAGAGCTCAAGGTGTTGCTGCTGCCCAAAGACCCCAACGACGAGAAGAACATCATCCTCGAAATCCGCGCCGGCACCGGCGGCGACGAGGCCTCGCTCTTTGCCGCCGAAATCTTTCGCATGTATACCCGCTTCGCCGAGCAGAAGCGATGGAAGGTCGAGGTCCTGTCGCTCTCCGAGTCCGGAATCGGCGGATACAAGGAAGTCATCGCCATCATTGAGGGCGGCCGCGTCTACTCGCAGCTCAAGTGGGAGTCGGGCGTCCACCGCGTGCAGCGCGTTCCTGAGACCGAGCAGCAGGGCCGCGTGCACACCTCCGCCGTCACCGTCGCCGTGCTGCCCGAGGCCGAGGAAGTCGACATCAAGATCGAGGCCAAAGACATCCGCATCGACACCTTCTGCTCCTCCGGCCCCGGCGGCCAGTCGGTCAACACCACCTACTCCGCCGTCCGCATCACCCACCTGCCCACCAACACCGTGGTCAGTTGCCAGGACGAGAAATCGCAGATCAAGAACCGCGAAAAGGGCATGCGCGTGCTGCGCTCGCGCCTCTACGAGATGGAGATGGAGCGCCAGAACGCCGAACTCGCCCAGGCCCGCAAGCAGCAGGTAGGCTCCGGCGACCGCAGCGAGAAGATCCGCACCTACAATTTCCCGCAGAACCGCGTCACCGACCACCGCATCGGCCTCACCCTCCACCAGCTCGATCTGGTGATGCAGGGCCGCCTCCAGCCCATCGTCGACGCCCTCATCGCCCACTACCAGGCCGAGCAGCTCAAAGGCGAAACCCAAGCCGCGTAACAAATGAAGCTCCCGTAGGGAGCGTAGAGCGTGTTTCAAAAATAAGCTTTGTAACAAGGGCACGGCTTTAGCTGGGCCGAAAAATGCAGGAAAATACAAGGGCTTTAGCCCCTGAGGGATGACAACGGAATTCTACGCAACCATTTTTGAAACACGCTGTAAGAGATTAGCCCAGGGCAAGCGGAGCGCAGCCCTGGGAAAGTCGCGCAAGAAAATTCTCCAAGCCCCGTAGGGGCGGCAGAATTTTGCGCATCAAACCGCTCTACACGAACAGAATCCGCATCGGCGCTTCCACCTCCACGCTGCTCTTCACCTCATCCGCCAGCTCGCCGGTCTTCGCATCGCGCGCAAACACGCTGATCCCATTCGAATCCTGGTTCGCCACCAGCATCCACCGCTCCGTGGGATCGAGCGTGAAATTTCGCGGCGTCTTGCCTCCGCAATTCGATCGCTTCATCGGCGTCAGCTTTCCGGTCTTCGCGTCCGCGCGAAACGCGTACAGAAAGTTGTCGTCGCGGTTGGCGAAGTAAACGAACCGTCCATCGCCGGTGATCACCGTATCGCATCCGCGCGTTGGTCCCTTGTAGTCGGTCGGCAGCAGTTCAATGCGATTCACGAGCGTCAGGCTTCCGTCGGCCTTGTGCCACTCCAGCACATCCACCGTTGAAACCAGCTCATTCATGCAATACGCTGTGCGCCCGTTGGGATGAAAGTGCAGCGTTCGCGGCCCCGAGCCGGGCGCCCCGCGATACGTCCCCGCCGGCGTCATCTCCGCCGTCGCCAAATCGGGCTTGTAAATATGAATGCAGTCTCCACCCAGGTCGTTGATATACGCGAACCGGTTGTCCGGCGAGAACGATGCAAAGTGCGCGTGCGCCGTTTGCTGCCTCTCCGGATTGGGACCGTGTTCCGTGTAGTGCTCGGCCCACACGGCCTCGCTCAGCTTGCCTTCTTCAATGCGAAAGCTGGCCGCGCTCGCTCCCGTGTAGTTGGCGGCGAGCAACATGCGACCGGTCGCGTCCACGGCCACATGGCAGGTGCCGGTTCCGGCCGAGTTGCGCGCTGAGAACGGCAACAGCTCGCCACTGTCGCCAAACAAGAAACTCGAAACCTCACCCGTTGGCTTGCCGTCAAAGCTGTCCAGTTCTGACGCGGCAAAGAGCGCCCTCCAGACGGGACTAATGGTCAGCACAGCGAGCCAAGCCACGTTGGGCACTTTTGCCGCCACGCCCGCCGGTGCCAGCGTTGCAGTCGCGGGGTCCCAGTCGTAAGCCAGAATCCCGTCGAGCGCGGACGCGCCGACAAACACACGCTCGCGCCGGGTTGGCGCGGCGGCCCGCAGCACTCTCCGTGCAGTAAGAACAGCAAGCGTAGCGGCAGAAGCACTACCCAAAAATTCGCGGCGAGAGCTGTGTCTCATGACAAATGCCATTCTTACCCATGACACTCGCCGCGCGCTATAGCGTTCGCTTCAGCGTTCTTTGCCTTCCGTCTCCAGCCGCGCTTCAACCGGGTGGTCGAAGCGGATCAGCGCGATCCACATGCCGTCTTGGTCGCGCCTCCAAACAAGCGTTCCTCCCAATTGGCGTGCGATCGCCTCCGGCGGCAGATCGTGGTGCAGGCCGAAGTAGCGCTCGTCGAGAGCTTCGCCGCCAAGCCTGAGCAGCGGCGACGCAGGATCGTACTTGGTGGAAAAGACCAGCGCGGCGGAATACGCTTGCGGCTCCTGGGCGGCGCGGGCAATCTGCGCCCCGGAAAAATCGTCGATCGCCACAACGTCCCACGGCTGCTTCACATAGCCCAGCTCGGGCCGGGTCAGCTCGTCGCTCATCGGCCAGGCGGTGAGCACCGTGGCGCTGGGATAGAGCTTCGCCAGCTCCGCGATGCCGGCCTGGTGCATCCTCACCACGCGCACGTACTCCAGGTTGTCTTCCGGAGCAAATCCATATGGCGGATTGATGAAGAGACCGATGAGAAACGCTGCGGCTGAGAGGGTCGCCAGCCCATGCCAGTACGGCACGCGGCGGTAAAAGGTCGTCACCGCCGCCAGCAACACCAGCGGATACATCGGCAGCAGGTAACGCGTGAGCAGCGCGCCGCCCAGCACGCTGAAGAGCGCCGCATTCGCCAGAAGCAGGAGAAAGATGCGCATCTGAGCCGCAGGCGCAAGCGTGGCGCGTTCGTGGCCGCTGGCGTCGGGCCGTGGGTTCAGCAGCAAAGCAGCGAACGCCATCCCCACTGGCACAAAGAGGTTCATGTGCGCGGTCAGATGAAGGACGCGATGGCCGAAGGCGGCCAGGATGCGCAAGGGCGTAAGCGTGGCTTCGGCGTTGTAGCGCAGGTACTCGGGGTTGCCGAAGAGAAAGCCGGTTTTGGCGTAGTGATACGCATACCACCCCGCCAGCGGCACGACACATGCAGCGAACCAGGCCGCTTCGCGCCACAGCTTCGCCCGCGCGGGAGCGCCCTGCCGGAATCCCTCCGCCACGTTCACCGCCGCCAGCGTCAGCGGAATCACAATCGAAGTCTCCTTGCACAGCGCCGCTGCGGAGAACCAGATCGCGGCGGCCCACGGCACGCGGCCACGGCTGGGCAGCGCATAAACCAGCCCCCACAACGAACACGCGGCGGCAAAGATGTCCGCCTGGGCCAGCGAACTCTGCGCGAACCAGATGGGGTAGAAACCTGTCAGCAGTACGGTCCAAAAAGCGACCGAAGTAACGCCCACCTGGCGCATGGCCAGCCGCCACACGGCCAGGAGCCCCAGCGAGGCCACCAGGAGCACGGCTTCGCGCGTGACCTCGGGATAATAGCCTGACATCTTCCACCACAGCGCCAGGTAGATGCTGGGCAGCGGCGGATGAGCATTGGTGAGCGTGGTGGTGGGGATGAGCGAGCCGGTGCGGAAGAAATCCCACGCAGCGGGAATGTAGTAGCCCGCCTCGTCCCAATAATAGGGAACGCGCAACAGGAAGAAGTGGCTGGCGTAGAGCGCCACGAACACCACTGGAAAAATCATCCAGACGGGCAGCGGACGGTCCAGCCGCGGATTGAAGATTCCTCTCAGGCGCACAGCCTCGCCCCTCGGCTATCCGCAATCTTCCCGCCAGCGATGATCGCCAATCCTGCCCTGGCGTCTCGTTCCTTGCTCACGATCGTCTCCTCGCTACAGGCTTTAACGCCCGGCCGCGCGCTAAAGTTCCGCAACGCAACGTCTCAAGCGCGACCGGCACTGACCACTGATCACTGACCACTGACCACTGTTCAGTTCACCGGTCCTTGCGGAAAATTCTGTCCGTGCGGCTCCAGGTTGAGCGTGCCGAAGGCCTGTTCGTACTGAGCGAGGTTCTGGCCCAGCACGTTCCACAACGCCTTGGCCTGCTGCGGGCTCAGGAAAATGGCTTGGTGGTTGCGAATGTTCACCTGCTCGGGACTTTCACTGGAGGCAAGGCCAAAGACCAGTTGGAAATCCCACACGCTCACGCGTACCTGCACGCTGTTGGCGTAGGACTCGCGGTAGTCGGCGGTCTGGGCGAGATTCAGTTGAGGTTGCTGCGGAGTTGGGTTCATGATGACATCAGCTTACAGCTTTCAGCTCCTAGCCTTCAGCCTCCAGTTGTTTGTTTTCGCTCGGAGTTCCTGGCTCATTGCTCGTAGCTCGCAGATCTCCCTGCGTATAGACAACAAAGTGTGCTTCTGCAGGACAGGCTGGAAGCTAGGAGCCAGCGGCTAGGAGCTGTTTTTCAGATCCGCGGCCAACGGGCAGCCCTTGCAGCGCGCCGTCCGGCAGCAGTGCGCCTTGCCCACGGCCACGGTGAGCGCGTGGAACTCGTTGAAGAGCTGGGCGCGGCGCTCCGCCGGATCGCCCGCGAATGTCCGCCGCGTAAGATCAATCAGGGTGTTATAGGACGTTCGGGTGCGGCCCTCGGACGGTGCCAGCAGCCCGTGCCGCTCCGCGACGCGCCGCAGATACTCGTCCGCCACAGGAACCGCGTGCCCCAGCGCGTAGAGCAAAATCGCATCCGCCGTCTCGGGGCCTACGCCGGGCAAGGCCAGCAGGCGCTCGCGCAGCAGGCCCGTCGGCGTGGCGGCGAGCGCTTCAAGCGAGCCGCCGAACTCCTTGTCGAGCATCGCCACGAACGCCTTGAGAGCTGGCGCCTTGCGCAGGATGAAGCCAGACGGCCGGATGAGCCGCCGCAGCTTCGCCAGCGGAATTGCGCGCAGGCCCTCGGCGGTGAGCGCGCCGGCCTCGCGGAGATTGGCGAGTGAGCGCTCCACGGCCTTCCACGCGGTGTTCTGCGTCAGGTATGCGCCGAGGATGACCTCGAACGGCGTCTTCGCGGGCCACCAGTGCTGCGGCCCGTAGGCGCGCAGCAGATCGCCGTACAGGGCGCGCAGGCGCGCGGCGGCGTCGGGTGGGCGGCAAACGTTCACGGCTCCTTTAGGATAAGGGCGAATGGGTTGTTGGAGCGTGTTTCAAATATATGCTTTGTAACAAGGGCACGGCTTTATTGAGAACTGCATAAGTAATGTCCTGGCAGCCGCGCCGTAGGCGCAGTGTTTGTTAGCCCCGCGCTTTAGCGTGGGGGAAGCGGTATCCACCAATGCACTCCGGAGTCCCGTAGGGACGGCGCAAGGATATTACTTATGCAGGATTCAATAGCCCCTGCGGGATGACAACGGAAATCGACGCAACCATTTTTTATACACGCTGTATGCTTTTCGCCGCTTTGCGGCACATCGAAGGAGCTTTCCATGAAAAGTCACACCGAATATCTGGTGTTTGAAACCCGCAAGCGGCGCGAGATGGTCCACATCACGGACGCAGTCGAACAGATCGTCGAGCGCAGTGGCGTGCAGGACGGCCTGTGCTTTGTGTCGCCGATGCACATCACGGCTGCGATTTACGTGAACGATCTCGAAAGCGGTCTTATCGAGGACATCGGCAAATGGCTCGAAGAGCTGGCGCCGGCGAGGCCCGATTACAAGCACCACCAGACCGGCGAGGACAACGGCGACGCCAACCTCAAGTCGCTGCTGCTGCACCACGAGACCACGCTGCCCGTAACCGACGGCAAGCTCGATCTGGGCGCCTGGCAGCGCATCTTCTATGCCGAGTTCGACGGCCGGCGCCGCAAACGCGTGATCGTAAAAGTCCTTGGAGTGGAGTGAACGAAAGCCTCGTCAGCGGAGCTATAGAGGGTCTCCTGCAGGTGTAGACCAAGGCACAATCGCTAAGTGGCTTTTTCATCAGGAAAAAGCCGCCTTGAATTCTGCCCGAAATGGCTCATAGTTGCAGGAGAACCGCCGTAGGTATCTCTCGTTGCTAACTCCGCCAACTCCGCTAACCCCGCCAACTCCGCTCACTCCCCGTCCGTCACCTTTCGCCATGGCCCCGTAGGCTGGGCCGATCCGGGCGCCGCGAAGTCGATCTTCGTTCGCGGCATCACGACCAGATCCACGCGGCGGTTTTCCGCGCGGCCTTCCGCGGTGTCGTTGCTGGCCACGGGGTGGAACTCGGCATATCCGGTAGCGGAGAGGCGGTCGGCGGGAATGGCCTTCATCTCGAGAAAAAGCCGCGCGATGCGCGTGGCGCGCGCCGCCGAAAGCTCCCAGTTGGAGTCGAACTCTGCGTTGTGGATGGGCACGTTGTCGGTGTGGCCTTCGATGCGCACGTCGTAGGGCGTGGCGCCCAGCCTGGCGGCGATCTGGCGCAGCGTGGGGAGCGCCGCAGGTTTGGGCGTGGCCGAGCCTGAGTCAAAAAAGCCGGCTTCGCGCAGGCTGATGACCAGTCCGTCGCGGCCCATCTGGATGGACACGGTGTGGGTGGCGACCTGGTTGGACAAAGTCTGCGTCAGTTCGCGGCGGATGCGGTTGAGATCGTCCTTGACTTGCGCCGGAGCGAGCACGTCTTCTCCCATCACGATATTCATAGGCAGGACCGGCTGCTCCGCGCCCGAGGCGGAGGCATTCGCGGGCCGGCGCGCCGCTTCAGGAAAGATACCCAGGGAACTGAAGGCGGAGTCAATGGCTTGCGACACCTGCATCTGTTTCTTCTGGTCAGCTTTGGCGAAGGCGTAGAGGACGACGAAAACGGCGAAGAGGAGAGTGATGAAGTCGGCATAGGAGACCAGCCAGCGGTCCCGGCTGAGGTTGCTCTTGCGCCGCTCTCGCCTCATGCCGCGCGCTCCTTCTTTTCCCGGCTCGAATCATCCAGGAAGCCGGCCAGCTTCACCTCGAGCATGCGCGGGTTCATGCCTTCGAGGATGGAGATCACGCCTTCCAGCATCATCTCGCGGCGCTGCTGGCCGTCGTGGATGCGAATGCGCATCTTGCCGGCGAAGGGCAGGAAGAAGAGATTGGCGATGCCCACCCCGTAGATGGTGGCGACAAAGGCCACGGCGATGCCGCGGCCCACCTCCTGCATATTGTCCAGATGTTGCATCACCTGAATCAACCCCAGCACTGCGCCCAGGATGCCAATGGTGGGCGAGAATCCTCCGGCCGACTCGAAGACCATGGGGAGCCGCTCTTCGTGCTCCATGGTGGAGTCCAGGCTGACCCTCATGATCTTGCGCAACTCCGCGGGCTCGGTGCCGTCCACGGCCAGCATGAGTGTTTGCTTAAGAAACGGGTCCTGGATGGTCTGCAGGTCGGTGTCGAGCGAAACCATGCCATTGCGGCGCGCCTTGTTGGCGAAGGCCACCAGTTGGCGGATCAGTTGGCTGTCGTGCTTGCGCGGCGCGGCATAGACATGAGTCAGGCTGCGGAAGGCGGCCGCCACCGTGGTCAGCGGGAACTGCAGCAGCACCGCGCCCAGCGTGCCGCCGAAGACGATCAGCGCCGCCGTGGGCTGCAGAATCTGGCCCACGTTGCCGCCTTCGATCAGCAATCCGGCGATGATGCCTGCGATGGCTAAAATGGCGCCGCCGATGCTCGCTTTATCCATGTACAGCTCCTTGATGAGGTGCAGGCAACAGCGCAGGTCCTATTGCTCGGGTTCGCCGGTTGGTTTCGCTTGCCGCGCGGCGCTTGGCTGAGCTGCCGCATCCAGGCTAACCAGCGCCACGGCTCGCTCCAGATCGCCGAATTGGTGCAGCCGGCGCGCCACCACAGCCAGTAGCCGCGCACGATAGACAACGATCCGTTCCACCACCTCGGCAATTTCCTCGCGCACGATCAGCTTTTCCCCGTTGATCAAGGTCAGCATGGTGTCCGGAGAGGCCTCGGCAGTCTTGATCAGGTCGCTGTTCACCACCATCGGGCGGCCGTTCAGCCGGGTCAGTTCGATCATGGCCCATCTCCTTTGCGGCTGTTATCGGCAAACGCCGGGATAGGTTAAAAAAGTAAAACAATTGGGACAGAAGTGTACCCCGGCAGGACACAAAATCCGCAGGCGTAAAGTCCCAAAGGGCCGCGCCGAAAAAGGGGCCAGATGCGACGGTTCCAAGCCGGCAGCAGCTACCCGCGGCCAGAAAAGATAGGGAGCGCTCCCGGGGATGGGCCGCAAATCACCGCATCCAACAAGGAGAACCCCATGTCCCTGGGTGTCTTGAATAACCTCTCCGCGGTGTATGCGGAGAACAACCTCAGCAATACGAACAGCAACCTGTCCAAGACGCTGCAGCAGTTGTCTTCGGGATCGAAGATCAACTCCGGCGCCGACGACGCTGCCGGTCTTTCGTTGGTCGACGGCCTTCAGGCTAACCAGACGGCGCTCACACAATCGGTAACCAATGCTTCGGAAGGCGCCGGTCTTCTGCAAGTTGCCGATGGCGCCCTTTCGCAGGTCACAAGCCTGCTCAACCGTGCTGTTACCCTGGCCACCGAAGCTTCGAACGGCACGCTCAACAATTCGCAGGACGCGGCGGCCAACCAGGAATACCAGTCGATCCTCTCCGAGATCACCAACATCGGCTCCACCACCACATACAACCAGCAAAAGGTCTTCGGCGCTGGGCAAGTCGGCATCTACACCGGCGATTCGTCCAACCTGGGCGCGTCACTCAACAACCTGAACATCTCCGCGCTTTCGCAATCGAACGTGGGAGACACCGGCGGCACCATGTCCTACAGCGGCGGCGAAAACGTCTTCCTTGACCTTTCCAATGGCACCGGCCAGACCACCAACGCAACGCTCACCGATACCATCCAATCCACGACGCTGACCATCTCCTACGAGAATCCGGACACGTCGACGGGGAGTGTCGTAACCACGGCAGCGACCACAGTTGGCGGGCTCATTGACGCCATTAACGCTTCAGGCCGCGGGCTTACGGCAACATTCACTACGGCAGCGTCCGCCGGCGATGGCGCCAGCAGCGATATGGGCATCATGATCTCCGGTGCTGTGGGCACGGCTGCCGCAACCACCTCAAAGCAGCAAATCGCGATCACCACCGGCGGCTACGATACCAGCCAGGCCGCAACTGCCGCCTCCGCGCTGGTCGCGGACAACAGCGGCGGCGTGGCCACCATCAGCTACGCAGCCACAGGTCACGGCAGCCTCTCCGGAACTGACCTCCTCAACCAGGGAGATGCGGAGGCCACGTTGACGGCCCTGAACTCGGCCATCAGCGACGTGGCGGCGCAGGACGGCTACGTCGGCGCGCAGATCAACACGCTGAACGCGGTCAGCCAGGTCATCTCCACGCAGCAGGAAAACGTGCAGTCGGCCCAGAACGCAGTCCAAGCCACTGACTACGCGCAAGCCAGCTCCAACATGTCGAAGTACGAAATCCTGAGCCAGACCGGCATCTCCGCCCTGGCGCAGTCCAACAGCATACAGCAGGAAGTCACCAAGCTGCTGCAATAAACCGCTCCGCTCCGCGGGCTTCTCAACCAATTAAGGGCGTCCAACCGGGCGCCCTTTATTGCTACATCGCTCATCCATCGCAATGAGATTCCTCCAATCCACCTCCGCCGCGATTGGATCGGCTTCTGCTTCACGCACCTACGGGAGATACCGATGGGCACTGTCGGGTTAAGTTTCGGGTCGCCGACCAGCGGCGCAGGCTTCGACGTCAGCTCCACCGTGGCCGAAATTGTCGGCAATCTTCAGAACGTCGAGACGCCCTGGAAGTCGCAGTTGACAACTCTTGAGAGCCAGGACACCGCCATTTCAACCCTGGGCACGCTCTTCTCCAACCTCTCGAACGACTTGAGTTCCCTGACCGATTTTCAGGGGGTTCTGGCGCAAAAAGAGGGTTCCAGCTCCGATACAAGCGTCTTGCAGCTTACCGCCGCATCCGCCTCCGCCACCGCCGGAACGCACTCGATCGCCGTCAAAAATCTCGCCCAGACCTCCTGCGGCTACCTGGCGGAGATCGCCAACAGCGCCGATAAACTGTCGGGATCCATCACGCTAAAGGTCGGCAGCGGCACAGCGCAAACCATCGCTCTCAACTCCTCCGGCAACACCCTCTCCGGCCTGGCATCGGCCATCAACAAGTCCGGCGTCGGCGTCACGGCCAGCGTGCTCACCGACGCCAGCGGCTCGCGCCTCAGCCTGGTCTCCGGCACTTCCGGCGCCGGCGGCAACATCGTCGTCACCGGCAATTCGCTCGCCGCCGCCGCCGCCAACACCCTCGGCTATACGGGAACCGCGGGAACTTCCACCTCGAACTCCACCGGCACGCTTTCGCCGGTGTCGAGCCTGAGCGCCGCGCTCTCCGGAACCATGTCCATTCAGGTCGGCAGCGCAACGGCGATACCGATCGACATGAGCGACGTGAGCACGGTCGAGGGCGGCGCGACGCTCTCCGACCTTGAGAATTACATCAATTCCACCTTCACGACGCAGGGGGTCCAGGCCTCCATCGTCACCAACAGCGACGGCACGTCGAGCCTCCAGCTCAACTCCCAGACGCCCGGCGCGGCCGGCACGCTCACCGTCACGTCGAGCCTCGTCGACCCCGCAACGGCGCTGGCCTATTCCTCTGCCGTCACCGGCTCGAACGCCAGCCTGACGGTAGACGGCGTCAACCTCACCAGCGCGTCCAACACGGTCAGCAATCTCATTCCCGGCGTCACCTTCCAGTTGCTCGCGCCCAGCGCCGGGGAATCCGATGGCAGCCTCGAGCCGGTGCAGGTCGTCATCGCCAACGACAACAGCGGCGTCGAAAGCACGATCAACCAGATGGTCAACGACTACAACTCGCTGATCGGCGCCATCAACACGCAGGAGGGCAGCACCAGCTCCGGCACTCCCGAGCCGCTCTTCGGCTCGCCCACCCTGTCGCTCCTGCAGCAGCAGCTCATGAGCGGGATCAACACGCAAAGCCCCAATGGGTTTCTGGATGCCATCTCCACAAGCAACGGAACCACCCTCTCCGGATCCATGACCATCCAGGTGGGAAGCGGGACAACCAAAACCGTCGTGCTCGGGCCCGCGCCCAGTTCCCCGGCCGCCAACACCATCTACACCGGCTCCGGCAGCGACGCCTGCACGCTGGCCGGCATCGCCGGCGCCATCAACTCGGCCGGCATCGGCGTCACGGCCGGCGTCTCCACCGCGAGCGGCGAATCTTCGCTGACGCTCACCTCGCAGACCGCCGGAGCGAGCGGAGCGCTCAGTGTTACCTCCTCCATCGCGGCCACCGCGCCCACCCCCCTGTCGTTCCAAAACGCCGGTTACACCGGTACAACCGCCGACAGCGGAACGCTGGGCACGGTCGCCGCCGGCAGCGACGCGCTCTCCGGCTCCATGACTTTCCAGGTCGGCGGCGGAATCACGGAAACCGTTGCGATCGGCGCCGCGCCCAGCTCGCCCGCGGCAAACACGGTTTACACCGGAAGCGGAGCCGATACCCTCTCCGATGTCATGAACGCCGTCAATTCGGCCAGCCTCGGCGTCAACGCCGCCCTCAATAGCGCCGGAACCGGCCTCACGCTGACCTCTTCGGCCAACGGCATGGCGGGCGCGCTCGTGGTCGCCTCCAACCTCGTGGATACTACCAGCCCCACCACCACCACCCTGAACTACAACGCCTCATCCGACATCAACTACCTCACGGCGCTGGGCATCAGCGTCAACAACGACGGCTCGCTCACCTTCGATGCCAATTCGCTCGATTCCCTGCTCAACACCGATTACAGCGGAGTGGCGGGGTTTTTCCAGAACGCCAACAGTTGGGGGCAGAGCTTCGCCAACATGCTGGCCAACGCCGGCACAAGCTCCTCCACCGGAATTCTGAAGCTGGCCCAATCCTCGAACAGCACCATCGAGTCCGCGCTGAACGCGGAGATATCAAAAGAGAACGCCTACATCTCGGCGCAGCAGAAGAGCTTGACGGCAGAGCTCAATCAGGCCAACGAGATCCTGCAGCAGTTGCCCACCGAGTTGCAGGGCATGGACGAGCTCTATGCCGCGATCACCGGCTACAACCAGCAAAAGGGCTGAGGCGCGCCCGATTTGCCTGAAAAGGAGATTGCACGGAATGGGGGATTATCGCCAACACGCGCTGGACGGCGCTTCGGCAGTCGAGCTGGTCGTAGCGCTCTACGACGGCATCATCCGGTTTCTCTATGCGGCTGCCGAGGCGGTCGATCGCGGCGACCCAGACGGCCGCAGAGCCGCGGTCAAGCGCGCGCTCGACATCATCATTCACCTGCAGGCGCGGCTGCGCATGGATGTGGGCGGCCGGCCGGCCCAGGCGCTCAGCGATTTCTATGCCGCCATCTTCGCCCAGATTCTGCAGGCGTCGCAGTCGGCCTCCAGGGCGAAATTCGAGCATGCCATCGCCTGCGTGAAGAACGTGCGCGACGCCTGGCGCGAAGTGGCCAAGGATCCGGATGCTAACTCCGTCTCGCCGCGCGTGCTCGTCATGCCGCGGCCCGCGCCGATGAGCGCCGAAACAGCGCTGGATGCGCCTGGATCGTCAAGCTGGACGGCCTGACTCGAGAGCCTCCGCGCCAACTCGCCGGCTCGCTGTCTTCCAGCTCCGCCAGCTCCGCCAACCCCGCTGTTTCGCCGCCTATCCCGCGACAGTGAGCTCCTCTTCGAGTTGCTGCTTCTGATAGAGGCTCGCGTAGTAGCCGTCGAGAGCCAGCAGTTCCTCGTGCCGCCCGATCTCGACGATCCTGCCCTTGTCGAGCACGGCGATGCGGTCGGCGTTGCGCACCGTCGACACGCGGTGCGAGATGAGGAGGGTGGTTGTGTTGGCCGTGTAATTGCGCAGGCCTCCAAGTATCCGCTCTTCCGTGTAGGTATCCACGCTGGCCAGCGCGTCGTCGAGAATCAGGATCGCCGGCCGCCGCAACAGCGCGCGGGCGATGGCTGAGCGCTGCTTTTGCCCGCCGGAGAGCGTGACGCCGCGTTCGCCCACCATGGTTTCAAAGCCCTGGGGAAATTCCTCGAACTCCCCCCGGATGTGCGCCGCTCCGGCCGCTTCCATCAGATCTTCGGCGCCGGCGCGAGGCGCGCCAAAGGCCAGGTTTTCGCGGATGGTTTCGCTGAACAGGAAGGTTTCCTGCGGCACCATGCCGATGTTGCGGCGCAGTACGGCCAGCGGGTAATCGCGGATCGGCCGCCCATCGATCAGGAGCGAGCCTTGAGGCGCTTCGTAGAGGCGCGTAATCAAATTTACAAGCGTGGACTTGCCGCAACCTGTCGGCCCCACAATCGCCAGGCTCGACCCCGCGGGAACCTCAATCGAAATATCGTGCAGAACCTCCGTCTCGCCGTAGCCGAACGTCAGATGACGGAATTCGATCTCGCCCTGCAGTTGGTGATCGGCCGGGATCGCGGGATCAACGGAGCGGTCATCGATTGTCGGCTCGGCCTTGAGCAATTCGTCGATGCGCTTCACGGAAGCGGTGCCGCGCTGGAAGATGTTGATCACCCATCCCACGGCGATGATGGGCCAGATGAGCAGGATCATGTAGGTGTTGAAGGCGACGAACTGGCCGACCGATATGCGGTGCGCCAGAACCTGGTGCCCGCCGGCCAGCAACGTAATCACCATCGACACGCCAAGGATGAACTCGAGCGTGGGCCACAACATGCCCATCAGTTGCACCAGCCGCAGCGCGCGCCCGATGTACTGCCGGTTGAGCCGCTCGAAGAGGCCGATCTGCGACTCCTCGCGCGCGAAGGCGCGAATGAGGCGTACGCCCGAGTAGTTTTCCTGCGCTTGCGCGGAGATGTCGGAGAAGCTGGCCTGGATGCGCTCGAAGCGCTCGTGAATTTTACGTCCGAGATACTGAATCAGGATGCTGGCCAGCGGCATGGGCGCGAGCGCCACCAGCGTCAGGTAGGGGCTGATGCGCAGCATGAAGAACAGCGCGAAGACGCTCAGGAAGACCGTGTTGGCGCTGTACATCAGAGCCGGGCCCAGAAGCATGCGCACCGCGTTCAGGTCGTTGGTCATGCGCGCCATGATGTCGCCGGTGCGGTAGCGCTGGTAGAAGCCCGAGTCCTGGATTTCCAGCTTGCGGAAGAGGTCGTTGCGCAGGTCGAATTCGATTTCGCGCGAGATGCCGATCAGGATCCAGCGTTGCGCATAGAGAAAGACGCCCTTCACCAGGCTGATGCCGGCCAGAATCAACGCAAACAACAGAATGAGTTTCCCGGTGGTCCCTTTCTCGATCCGGTCCACGGCCATGCCCAGAACTCGCGGAAACTGCACTGCGACGATATTCGTGCCTACGCACTCCAGCGTGCCCCGCACGTATCCCCAGCGGTAGCGGCGCATGTAGCTGTAGAGTGGGGCGAGGTCGCCGGCCATAGTTTTATTGTACGATTGACTCGATTCCAGCTAAAGGCGGGGAACTCTTCGTTCTCCATTCAGTGCGTGGTCCGCAATCCAGATAACCCTGACCCCTGACCACTGTTCACTGACCACTGTCTTACGTGGGCGTCCTCAGCAGCAAATACCCGCCGACGAGCCCGAACAACACATCGGCGGACCAGGCGGCCATCGCTGCGGGCAGGTAATTCACATTGCCCATGGCGCCGAAGAGTTCGTTGATCACAAAGTAGGCAAGCGCCACGGCGATTGCCACGGCGATGCCGGCGAGCGAGCCTCGGCGGCCCATCGACAGCGCAAAGGGAATCGCCAGCACCGCCATGACCACGGCAATCAGCGGGTAGGAGAGCTTTTGCCACAGAGCGATGCTGAGGCGCTTGGTGTCAAATCCGCTCTGCCTCAGGTCGCGGATGTAGCGGTCGAGCTGGCCAAAGTTCATCTCCTGCGATTGCAGGTCCTCTTTCTTGAAGTAGTCCGGCCCTGGGTGGAGTTCGGGAAACGATGTCTCGAGGAATGTCCGGTACGTCGTAACGTTGGCGCCCTGGATGTCGCGCACCCACCCGTTCTCGAAGCGCCATGTGCCGGAATCGGCGTCCCACGCAACTCTCTTTGCAAAGATGCGCCGCGTCAGTTCGAAGGTCGAAGGATCGAACTCGAACACGGAAAGATTGGCGAACTCATTGCCGTCAGGATCGAAGAACTCGTAGTAGTAAATGCTGCCCGGCTCGCCGGGCAGCGGCTTGGGGCCAAAGATCCACTTCTGCTCGGGATGCAGGTAGGTCTGCGGCGGCCGGCCCTTGATCACGTTGCGCAGCGCCTCCTGCCTGCGGTTGGCCTGCGGCAGATAGTACTGGTCGAAGAGGAAGAGGCTCACGGCCAGGCACGCCGTGATCGACACGATGGGAATCACCAACCGGTAGAGACTGATGCCGGTGGCCTTCATGGCCACGATCTCGCTGTTGCGGTTGAGCACGCCGAAGGTTGCCAGTGCGGCGATCAGAACGGCCAGCGGCGCAATCTGGTAAAGCATGCTGGGCGTGAGGTTCAACAAATAATCGCCCACGATGCCGAGCGCGATGTGGTTGCGCAGAATGTCGCCGATCAAATCGAAGAACGTAAAGACGATCAGCAGCAGCACAAACCCGGCCAGAACCAGAAGGAACATGCCCACAAACTCGCGCACGACATACTCGTCGAGGATGCGCGGAAAGATTCCGCGCGACTTGCCCCTGGCGCCCGCCAGTCCGCGCGCTTGCAGCTTGTCGAGAAGTCCGTTGAGCGGGAACCCATTCGGCTTGACCGCGTCCGTGATTCTGGGCGATTGCGCGATCCACGCCGAGATGGCGCTCAGTAACCGGCCGCCCGTCGCCATCTGCCACAGCAGAAAGGTTCCCGCGGCGGCAAACAGCAGGTTGGCCGACCACACCGCGAAAAAGGCAGGCAGTTTGCTCTGATGGCCCAGAGCAATGCCAGTGGATGAGAGAAAGTAGTATACGAATACCAGCAAAATTGTGAAGACGAAACCGGAACTCTTGCCGCCGCGGCGCGAGGCCACACCCAGTGGCACGCCCACCAGCATCAGCACCAGGCAAGCGGCGGGAAACGCGAACCGGTTGTGCAGTTCAATCAGGTATCGCTTACCTTCAGGGCCGTGGATGCGCTCGAGCAACGCGCTCAGGGGCATGGCGTAGAGCGCGGTGTCCAGGCGCCCCAGGTGCACGTCGTTCTGCTGGCTCAAAACCAGCGGCAGATCGGTGGTCGTGAACGTGGAGATATTGGACTGCTCCGGCTGCTCGGCCAGGGTTTCGTCGCGCACGCCGTCGCGCAGCCGCATCAGCAGTTCCTGCGTGTTGTCGGTCACCACGGTGGCAGAGGCGGCGGTAGTGATGATCGGATTGGCGGGGGCGGATACGTCGGCCATAAACCCCTGGCGCCAGTTGGCCGCGCCCGTGCCCGAACGCACGTCCTGCACATAGAGAACGAAATTGTGAAAGTCTTCGTAGAAGACGCGCGGTTGAATCTCATACGAGGCCTGCGAGGTCTCGATCGACTGCTCCATTTCGATGATCGCCTGGTTGGCGCGCGGGGCCAGATAGAGCGAGTTGCCCAGCCCCAGCAGCGTACCTGTCACAGCCACGATCGACGCCACGCGCACAAAGTAGCCGATGCCCAGCCCCGACGCGCGCATGGCGATGATCTCGCTGTCTGAAGCCAGACGGCTCAAGCCCAGCAGCACGCCCCACAGCACCGCCATGGGAACCGTCACCTTGAAAAGATTGGGCAGCGTGAAGAGGAAAACCTCCGCCACATCGGCCCAGGTGGAACTGCTGCGCACCACCACCTCAAGGATGTGGGGCAGTTGGGGCATGAACAGAATGAACGTGAAGAGCACGCAGCCGATCAGCGTGAGCGACAGAATCTCGCCGAGAATGTAGCGGGTGAGGATGCGCACAAACAGGCCCTGCGTCTAGTTTAGCGTGTCCCCGCGCTGCCGGCCGAGACCGGCGGCCAAGGGGCAATCGCATGAACTTCTCTGTTGACGAAACCAGCCCCATCTGCCGGTCAAACCAGCGGATCCCGGTTCTTCGTCCCGGAGGGACGACGCGACAATCGCCCAGGGCAAGCGGAGCGCGGCCCTGGGAAAGCGTTTCGTCCCGGAGGGACGAGCCGAGAATAGCCCAGGACAACCTTTCGCGAAGCGAAAGGTTGTCCTGGGAAACCGAACCATGAGACGTGACAGCCCCGTAGGGGCGATGCGAAAAAGCTGGAAGCTAGGAGCTAGAAGCTGCCTTCCGGCTGCCACCCCCGCAGCCGCAAACTGTTCAGAAGCACGCACACCGAGCTCATCGCCATTGCCGCGGCGGCCAGCCACGGCGTGAGCAGGATATGGAAGGAAGGATAGAGCAACCCAGCAGCCAGCGGAATGCCAACCAGGTTGTAGCCCACCGCCCATCCCAGGTTCTGCCGCATGATGCGCAGGGTTTGGCGAGCCAGCGCCAGCGCCGCGGGGATCGCCATCGGCTGCGTCCGCAGCAGAAGCACGTCTCCGGCCTCCTGCGCCAGGTCCGCGCCCGTCCCCATCGCGATGCCCGCGTCCGCCTGCGCCAACGCCGCCGCATCGTTCATCCCGTCGCCCACCATCGCGATTCGCAGCCCAGCCTTCTGCATCTCGCGAATGCGTGCCAGCTTCCCCGCCGGATCGAGCCCCGCTTCCACCTCCGTGATGCCGGCCTGCTGCGCGATGGGCGCTGCCGCCTCGGCCGAGTCGCCTGTGAGCATCAGCACGCGCAAGCCGGACCCGCGCAATGCGGCAACGGCAGCCGCTGCCTCGGGGCGTAGTGCATCGCGGGCATCGAAATAGCCGGCAGGCGTGTTGTCCACGGCCATCCACAAGCGCGTCACACCCGGTTCCGCCGCCTCAACATTGCCCGGAAGCGCGATCCCAAACTCCCGGAACATCGCCTCATTCCCCAAAAGGCAATCGTGCCCTTCCACGCGCGCGGTCAGGCCGCGGCCGGGAAAAATCTGCACATCTTCGGCCGCCCTCCACTCGATCCCCCGCCTGCGCGCGGCATCGACCATCGCATGCGCCAGCGGATGATTCGATCGCTCCTCCTCCGCCGCCGCCATCCGCAGCAGCTCGTCCTCTCGTTCCTTAGTCCCTACGTCCCTAGTCCCTAGTCCCTGTACTTTCTCCAGCACCGGCCGCCCCACCGTCAGCGTCCCCGTCTTGTCCAGCACAATCGCGTCCAGATGCCCCAGCCGCTCCAGCGCCTCGCCGCCCTTGAACAGCACGCCAAGCTGCGCGCCTCGGCCTACGGCCACCGTCAGCGCGGCAGGCACCGCCAGCCCCATCGCGCACGGGCACGCAATCACCAGCACCGCCACGGTATTCGCCAGCGCCAGCGGCATCGAGCGCGCCGCCACAAGCCACCCCACAAACGTGATCGCCGCCAGCCCCAGCACCACCGGCACAAAAATCGCGCTCGCGCGGTCGGCCAGCCGTTCCATCGGCGCGCGCGAGCTTTGCGCCTGGTCCACCATCCGCGCAATCTGTGCGATCACCGTCTGCTCGCCCAGCGACTCCGCCCGGCAAACCACCGCGCCGTCGTAGTTCAGCGAACCCGCCAGCACGCGTCCGCCCACGCCGCGCTCCAGCGGCGTCGGCTCGCCCGTCAGCATGGACTCGTCCACCGTGGTGCGGCCCTCCAGGATCGTCGCATCCACCGGGAAGCGCTCGCCCGGCAGCACCACCACGCTGTCGCCCGGCTGCACCTCTTCGAGCGGCACTACCGTCTCGACGCCATCCACTATGCGCCGCGCGGTCGCCGGCCGCAGCCGCGTAAGGGAATCGAGCGCCGCCAGTGCTCTGCGCTTCGCTCGCCCTTCCAGCGCCTTGCCCAGCAGCAGAAAGCCGAGAATCAGCAGAACCGCGTCGTAATAAATCTCGCGTCCCCGCGCCGGCGCCACCGTCGCATACGCCGAATACACGAACGCCACCGCGGTCCCCAGGCTCACCAGCGTGTTCATATTGGTAGCGCCGTGGCGCAGAGCGCGCAGTGCGCTCTGATAAATCCCGCGCCCCGCCCAGCCCACCACCACCGCCGTCATCGCCAGCAGAAACCAGCGCACATCGTCTGCTGGCAGCGCATAAAGCCACGGCAGCAGTCGCATCGCCAGGCGATCCGGCCCGCTCATCTCCGTCCCCAGTGGCATGGCCAGCAGCATCGCCGCCGCGCCCGCAGCCAGGGTGATCCATGCCTTCCAGGCCGCGCTCGCCGCCGCATCCTCGGCCCGCACAGCTCCCTCGCCCGCGCGCGGCAACACGGCATCGTACCCCGCTCCGCGAATCGCTGCCACCAACTGCTCGGGCGCAGCCAGCGCCGGGTCAAACACCACGCTTGCCCGGTGCGCCATCAGATCCACACGCGCTTGCTCCACGCCCGCCGTCGCGCGCAGCGCCTCCTCCACGTGATGCTGGCACGAGGCGCAGGTCATGCCCAGGACCGGTAGGGTGAGCGATTCTCTAGTGTGCGCGGCCACGACGGGCTCCAAACCTGCGGTTTATGATTCCAGATGCGCGGTGTAACCGGCCTTGGCGATGGCCGCTATTGCCAGATCGATGGCCTGATCGACCGGCGCGGGATCCTCGCTGGAAGTCAGCTTGGCCTTTCCCACGCTCACCTCGTTCACCGCCACGCCCGGCACGGAGGCTAGCGCCTGGCTTACGCGGCGCACACAGGAGCCGCAGTGCATCCCGTCGATTTTCAGCGTAAATTCAGCCATTTTCACTCCCTTACGTCTTTAGATGATAGCGGCAGGCGCGCGATTCGAGCGCGGTCCGCCTTGCAGGGCTGCGCGGAACCGGAAAGGCTCTGGAAATGAAAGGCAAAATCGAACGCGAATACCCTCAGGCTCCGCTCGTTGGCGTGGGCGCCGTCATCGTCTGCGAGGACCGCGTGCTGCTGGTCCGCCGCGCCACCGAGCCGCTCAAGGGCCACTGGACGCTGCCCGGCGGCATGTTGGAGCTGGGCGAAACCCTCGCCCAGGGCGTTGCGCGCGAGGTCCGCGAAGAAACCGGCCTCGAAGTCGAGGTCGTCGAACTGGTCGAGATCCTCGACCGCATCCACCGCCAGGGCGACCGCGTGCGCTTCCACTACATCATCGCCGATTATCTGTGCCGCGTCACCGGCGGAGAGCTGCGCGCGGCCTCCGACGCCGGCGCGGTTCGCTGGGTCGAGCGCGCCGAATGGAATAGCCACAGCGCCCTCGTCCTCGACCCCATCACCTTGCGCGTGATGGAAAAAGGCTGGCAAAGAGCAAGGGCTCTCGGAAAGGAATGGCGATAGAGCGATGAAATGGCTGCGGAGAGTGCTTTGGGCCGTGCCTGCGCTGGCGTTGATTGCCGGCATTGGTTTCTACGTGCGCCCGGTCAGCTTCTACAACGAGTGGATGTATGTCCAGGATTACCGCGCCGGCATCGAAAGCCATTTCATCCGCGTCGCCGGCTATCGCATGCACTATCTCGCCGAGGGTCCGGTGTCCGGCCCCGCCGTCGTTCTCGTGCACGGGCTGGGCGGCCGCGCCGAGGACTGGCGCAACCTCGCGCCCTATTTGGCGCACGCGGGCTTCCGCGTCTACATGCCCGACCTCATCGGCTACGGGCGCAGCGAGCAGCCGGCCGATTTCTCCTACTCCGTCCGCGACGAAGCCGTCATCGTTGCCGGCTTCATGGACGCGCTCGGTCTCAGGCAGGTCGAGCTTGGCGGCTGGTCGATGGGCGGGTGGATCGTTGAGCTCATCGCCTGCGAGCACCCGGAACGAGTCAGCCGGTTGATGCTCTTCGATGCGGCCGGTCTCGACGTGAAGCCGTCGTGGGATACCGCGCTCTTCACACCAGCGACGCCTGCCCAATTGGACGCGCTGGACGCTCTGCTCATGCCCCATCCGCCCACGGTTCCGGCGTTCCTCGCGCGCGATATTGTGCGCCTCTCGCGCAGGAACGGCTGGGTGGTCAAGCGGGCCGTCGCATCCATGCTCACGGCGCGGGATGTGACCGACACTCTGCTGCCGCAGCTCAAAATGCCGGTGCTCATCGTCTCGGGCTCTCTCGACCACATCGTTCCCCTCGGCCAGGCGCAGACCATGCACAAGCTCATCCCGCAATCCGAGCTGGACGTCTTCGACGGCTGCGGCCACCTGGCCCCGGACCAGTGCGCTGGCCAAATCGGCCCAAAAGTCGTCCAATTCGCGCAGCAGTGACAGTGCTGCCTGCACGAAGAACGCGCCGTCCCCGCCCAATTTGACTCCCTCCCGTCCCTTCTGCGAGACTCTCCCCCGATGCCATACAGTGGAAAGATTGAATTCGCCGGAGAGCGCAAAATCCGGGAGCGCAACACCCGCATCTACCGGATGGCGCACTGGCCCATCTGGATTTGGGTCTTCTTTCTCGCCCCGGGGCCCCTCACGTTCAGCCTCTTCAACCGCGGCTTCCATTGGGCCAATTGGGCCTGGCTTGCCGCGGTCCTCATCGCAACCGGCATCGCCGGCCTGAGCGCGCAGTTGCCGGGCTGCGAGCATCGCCCCTACATCCTCCGCTTCGACGAAGACAAGCCCAACCCCCTCTACCGGCGCGTCTGCTACACCTTCGCGTGGAACGCCGTGCTCAACTTTGCCCTTCTCAACATCACCGGCCTCGTCATTGCCGTCGCGCTCGGCATCTGGCGTCTCAAGCAGATCTACTTCTACACCTACTCGCCGCTCTGCGCCCTCATCCTGCTCCTGGGCATTCTGGGCAAACTGCCCCGCGCGGGCGCCTCCACCAAGAGCGAAGGCATCGAGCGCCGCTACTTCTACGGCTCGGTCTGGGCCGTTACCGCCGCGCAAACCGTCCTGCTCGTCCTCTGGAAGACGCTCCCTGAAACGCGCACCGGCAGCCTTGTCAAGCTGGTTGCCTTCGTCGGCGTGATGGCGCTCTTTGGCCTCGCCGCATCGCGCGGCCTGCTCCCCCGCACCCGCCCCATCGTCCCCGGCGAGCTCATGGTCTCCGACTAGCGTCCTGTCTCTGAAGTTCGCATCAAAAACAATGCAGTCATCCTCAGCGGAGTTTGGCCCGCATTTCGTCCAACTCCGCCAACTCCGCTGACTTGCTAACTCGCTAACTTGCCAACTCGCTGTATCACCTCAGCCCAGTCTCCCGGCGCTCGCTGCCGGAAAAGACGCGCCGATGGGTACCACGGCGTCGTTTCGATCTCCTGCATCCATCGCCAATCTGCCAGGTATGGCAGCAGAATCCACACCGGCTTGTCCATGGCGCCCGCAAGGTGCGCTATGCACGTGTCCGTCGTGACCACCAGATCGAGACCGGCGATGATCGCCGCCGTGTCGGCCAGGTCGCGGTCTTGGCTCGACCCGTCCCAGACAAATACATCGTCCGGCAAGTCCGCCAACTGCTCCGCGGCCTCGCCCTTTTGCAGCGAAACCCAGGTCGCATCCACGGCGCGCAGCAGCGGCAGCAGCGTCTTCAGCCGCAGCGATCGTGCGCGGTCGGCCTTGTACTTTGGATTGCCCGCCCACGCCAATCCCACGCGCGGGCCCGGCCGCACGGAAGGCAATTGCACCAGCTTCACCGCCGCCTGCTCCTCGTCCGCTCCCAGATATGCGCCCGTCCATGGAACGGTCTCGATCGTCGTCTTGAAAACAGCCGGCAGGCTCAGCAGCGGGCACTCGCGATCGAACTCCGGCGGCTTCGTTCCCAACGCCGCGGTCTCTGCTCTTCCGGCGCGCACCACCGCCAGCGACCGCATCAGCCGCTCCGCCGCCGGCTGCGCCTGCAGGATCGGTACGCCGCCCCGCGCCGCCGCCAGCGCCGCATAGCGGCAGAACTGAATCGTGTCGCCCAGGCCTTGCTCGGCATGAAGCAGCACGCGCTCTCCCTGCAAAGGCTCGCCGCGCCATCTTGGCTGTTGGAAGCTTCGCGGCGCGCGGTGCACCTCGCGGAATCCCCACCGCGCTTCATATCCCGCCCAGCCTCGCTCCCAGTCGCCCAGACGCAACTGCGTCAGCGCCAGGTTGTACTTGGCTCCGGCGCTCGCCGGATCGCGCTCGACTGCGCTCTCATGCGCCTTCAGCGCTTCCTCCATCCGCCCCAGATCGAGCAGCGAGTTCCCGCGATTCGACGGCGCCGCACGGTTTCCCGCCGCCTCGGCTCGCTCAAACACAGGAACCGCTTCCGCGAATCGTCCCTCCAAATGCAGCAGAATGCCGTGCATATTCACGGCCTCGCCGAGGTTCGGATTCCGCTCCAGTGCCCACCGCAGCCAGCCCCACGCGCCCGCCAGGTCCTGCTCCGCCGCGCGAAACTGGCACCATGCCACGAGCATCTCCACCTGGTCCGGGTTCAGCGCGAAGGCACGCCGCAAATAGACCTCCGCCGCCTCCGGCCGGCGCTTCTCCCGCTCCAGAATCGCCAGATTCACCCATCCCGGGATCAGGTCCGGCCGCAATTCAACCGCGCGCCGCAGCGCCGCCTCGGCTTGCGCCTCCCGGCCTTCGCCGCGCAGCAAGTTCCCCAAATTGGTCCACGCCGCGGCGAAGTCCGGCCGCATCGTCAGCGCTCGCCGGTAGCGCGTCTCGGCCTCCTTCGTGCGCCCCAGCAGCGCCAGGGCAAATCCGGCCGCAAACTCCCCTTCCGGCAGCCGCGGCCGCAGCGCGAGCACCGTCTCGTACCGCGCCAGCGCCTCTTCGTTCCGTCCCATGAACGCGAGCGCGCTACCCAGCCCGAGATGCGCCGCAACCAGCGCAGGGCGCCGCGCCAGCGCCAGTTCGAATTCTCCTATCGCCTCTCGCGGCTGGCCTGCGGCAACCTTCAGCTCGCCCATTCCTACCCGCGCCAGCGGATCCATTCCGTCCAGCCGGATGGCCTCCGAGTACGCTCGCTCCGCTTCATCCATCCGTTCAGCCGCCTTCAGCGCCTGCCCCAGCGCCACCCATGCCGCGCTCATCTCCGGCGCGGCAGCAGTGCCCGCGGCAGCCATCTTCACTGCGGCTTCGGTCTGCCGGCTGGCCAGCGCTACCATGCTCATGCCCACCAGCGCCCCCGGTTGCCTCGGATTGCGCTCCAGCGCGCGCTGGTAGCAGAGCGCAATCTCGGCCAATCGTCCAGTCAGCCCCGCCTCATGCCGCCGGCTCTCTGCATGCGTTCGCTTCTTCTCGCTCCGCGGAACTTCACGCGCACCGGCCATGCTTGCCGCTGGCGAACACTCGATCGCTTCCCTCATGTCTTGGAACTTAGCCCACGGAAGGCGAGCGCTCAAGCGTGGAGCGCCATCGATCGCTCCAGCCCGCCGCAAGGATTTCCATTCTTTCGCTTGGTTCCGATTCGGGACGCGCACAGCCATGGTCCGCTAGGCCGCCTCCACGCTTTGAGCCGTTTTTCCCTGCCGGCGCGGCACATTGACCCAAATTCCGCTTTGACGATAAAATCAAGGAGTTTGGCGATGCACCCGCGTGAAAGGGTGCGCGGGATGTTGCCGGGTTCTCCGCCTTGGTTTGGCACGGCCCGGTTCCCGATGCAGTGACCCGTCTGTATCCGCCCCTGTCGAGCACACTGATTCGCGCTTTGCGCCTGGTTCCGTGAGCCGTGGCGCTGGAGGATTTGTTATGTACGCAGTCATTCGCACCGGAGGCAAGCAGTACCGTGTTGCGCCAGGCGACGTGTTGAACGTCGAGAGCGTCACGCCGGGCAGTCCCACCATCGAGTTCAGCGACGTGCTTGCCGTTTCCGGAGAACCCGGAACCCTGGCCAAGCCAGCAGCCGCCAAAGTGACGGCGGAAATTCTCGGCGAAGGCCGCGGCGACAAGATTCTGGTCTTCCACTTCAAGCGCAAGAAGCAGTACAAGAAGCTTCAGGGGCACCGGCAGAACTTCACCCAGGTACGCATCAAGACGATCGAGGCCGACGGCGTCACTTATGGCGGCGAGAAGTAGCTTTAAGCTCTCAGCCTTCAGCTTTCAGCGATTTCGCTGCGAGGGCCGGGAGGTTCGACTGACTCATTCACTAGCTGAGAGCTGACGGCTGAAAGCTGTTAGCTGTTCTTAAAAGGGGATTCAACCATGGCACACAAAAAAGGTGGAGGCAGCTCCACAAACGGACGCGACTCAAACGCGCAACGGCTCGGCGTGAAGGCATTTGCCGGTCAGTTGGTCACTGGCGGTTCCATCATCATGCGTCAGCGCGGCACCCGCATCAAACCCGGCGTCAATGTGGGCATCGGCTCCGACGATACCCTCTTCGCCAAGGTCACCGGCCGCGTGAAATTCACTGACCGCGGCGGCCGCGGACGCTTCGCCTCCATCGATCCCGTCACAGCCGAATAGCAAGGCCACATCCAAAATCAAAAAGCCACGGCACTCGCCGTGGCCTTCCGTTTTTCTAGTCCCTAGTCCCTAGTCCCTGCCTTTACGTCTCCGATTCGCGTCCCCTCATATTTCGGGCCAGCACCTTTTCCACCACGCGCTCCACGTCCGAGAGGAAGAAGTTGCTGGCAGGCTGCGGCACAGCCACCTTGGTGCCCGTGTGGCCCAGGGCCGAAGCGATCTCGTTCCAGCGATAGATGGTCGAGCTTGCAGGCAACAACACCGGCTTGCTAACCCGCTCCGGAAGGATGCAATACGTCATCCAGACAGCCAGCGCAGCCAGGATCATCCCCTCGTAGAAAAACTCCAGAGGATCGTTATAAGAAGTAAGACGGGGGCTGAATGAGACGAGAATTAAGTCGCCGGAGCACATTAGCCCGAAACCGAAGGCAATTCCGAACGACATATCGCGCACCGTCAGGCGCAGCGCATTCATGCTCAGGCACAGGAACGCCAGCAGGCACAGCTCGAGCACGCTGACGGAGTGAATCATTCCAAGGGCAATGTCGGCGATGAGATAAATCCCCCTCTGCGTGTAAGAAACCGCGGGCAGGCTGACGATGAATGCGACCACGGCGGCCCAGCGGAAGACCACGAGCGCCAGCTTCGAGATTCCGGGAAACGGCGACAGCGCCGCGCGGAAGATCTCGATGCAAATGAAATACAGCAGCGCCGTGCCCGCAAAATAGACCGCGACGAAGCTCCATGCGTAGATCCAGCTAAGATGATGGGCACGCCCCCACGGCCGGACTTGTTCATAGAGCAGAAACATGATCAGCGGCGCAGAGACCGCGCGCAACGTGAGGTAAGCGCACACCGCCGGGAAGCGGCGATGCAGCCCCTTGCTCCAGAAAACGACGGCGAGCGCGGCCCAAAGGACAACTTCGGCCACGGTCATCGCCCACATTGCGTAGTTCAACTGCATAGAGGCTATTCCGCCATGGTTAGAACGCTCACAGAATAGCTCTCATATGCCTCATGATCCAAACACAAAAGGGTAACGCGCTGCTGGCACTTTCGTGCTACTCAGTACCCTGACCGGAAGCCTCAGCTACCGGGCCGGACTGACGGGCGCGAAACACGTCCCAGTAAGTTTGCAGGGCTGAGGAAACGGAAACTGAGGTTGCGGATCAGGGTCGGCGACGAGAATCGAGCGGTGCGTGGCGGTGGTTCTGGCGGCGGATGGGGAAATCGACGCAGAAACAAGGCCCGAAACAGCGACGAACAGGGCAAACATGCGAATGGCGGTTTTCATCTTTGGTAACCTCGCGAAGTAGATGTAGAGAGGAAAATCCCTCTCATTTGGAGCCAACCGTACTCCTGTAAACGAATACAAGTCCATTATTTTCAATAAGATAGCAAGTAATGGAGAGCATTGGTTACTAACGTCATCTCGTCGGCTTGAAAATGGCACCTTTAGTAACCAATTTGGGCCGGAGCACCGCTCCGGCAGCATCCGGCGCCGCATGATAAAATAGGCTAGTTGAACCTGCTCGATGGCTTCTCTTTTCAGGCGGTTAACGCGCATCGGCATATGGATGAGCGCTAAGCCGCCGATCGGCGAACAAGCGCGCTGTCATCCTTAAGTACCGCTGTCATCCTGAAGTACGGCTGTCATCCTGAAGTACGGCTGTCATCCTGAAGTACGGCTGTCATCCTGAGCGGAGTCCGCCGCGGCGGACGAAGCCGAAGGATCTGCGGTTGCTTTTCGAACTGCCTGGATTGGCTTTAAAGCCGGCGTGAGTGCTATACGCATATGTCGATACGGCCTGGTGTGGTGAGTCCGAAGTTTTTTGAAAAGCAACCGCAGATCCTTCGCTGCGTTTGCCGCAAAAAACGCGGCAAACTTCGCTCAGGATGACAGCGAATTTGAGGTGACAGCGGGTTTCAGGTGACAACGGGTTTCAGGTGACAGCGAATTTGAGGTGACAGCGGTATTTATGTCATGACAGCGGGTTTGAGGGTGACAGCGGTATTCAGGATGACAGCGAATTTGAGGATGACAGCGGTATTTATGGTGCGAACTTCAGGGACAGGACACTAGATCGAACGTCACACCTCCGCGCCGTAGGCGCAATGTTCGTTAGCCCGCGCTTCAGCGTGGGGATAGCGAACGGAATCGAATCGGGAGTCCCGTAGGGACGATGGAAGTATTTTCAGGATGACAACAGCAAACCTTGTGATCGGAATAGTATGGCGACTGAAGTTCTGACCGGCACCTCCATCCACGGCGACAACGACAACTACACCGGCGAGAACATCAAGGTCCTTGAGGGCCTGGAGGCCGTTCGCCTCCGTCCCGCCATGTACATCGGCTCGACCGGCGAGATCGGCTTGCATCATCTTGTCTACGAGGTCGTCGACAATTCCGTCGACGAGGCCCTCGCCGGCTACTGCAAAAAGATCGACGTCGTCATCCACGTCGACAACTCCGTCACCGTGGTCGACGACGGCCGCGGCATTCCCGTGGACATGATGGATCTGCCCGGCGGCGAGCAGATGCCCGCCGCGCAGGTCGTCCTCACCAAGCTCCACGCCGGCGGCAAATTCGATGCTTCCACCTACAAAGTCTCCGGCGGCCTGCACGGCGTGGGCGTGAGCGTGGTGAACGCCTTGAGCGAAGAACTCGAAGTCGAAATCTGGCGCCCGGAAAAGCCCGGCGATCCCAGCTTCACCTACGAGCAGAGCTACGCCAAAGGCGTTCCGGCATCGAAGCTGCAAAAGACCGGCACCAGCAAGCGCCGCGGCACCAAGGTCCATTTCCTGCCCGACCGGACCATCTTCACCGCTACCGAGTTCAATTACGACACCCTGGCGCAGCGGCTGCGCGAGATGGCTTTCCTGAACAAGGGCCTGGAAATCACGCTTACCGACGAGCGCACCGCCGACGCCAAGACCGGCGAAGCGCGCCGCGCCGAGTTCCGTTACGCCGGCGGCATCGCCGAATTTGTCAGGCACCTGAATCGCGGCAAAACGGTGCTGCACGACAAGCCCATCGTCATGGAGGCCCTGCGCGACGGCGTCGACATCGACATCGCGCTGCAGTACAACGACAGCTACTCCGAAACCGTGTTCAGCTTCGCCAACAACATCAACACCGTGGACGGCGGCACGCACCTTTCCGGCTTCCGCGCCGCGCTCACCCGCACCATCAACTTCATCGGCCAGCAAATGGGCCTGTTCAAGGACATGAAGGAGTCGCTCAGCGGCGACGACGTGCGCGAGGGTCTGGTGGCCGTGGTCAGCGTCAAGCTGTCGCAGCCGCAGTTTGAAGGCCAGACCAAGGGCAAGCTGAACTCCGACATTGCAGGCACGGTGCAGGCCTTCGTCAACGAGCGCCTGGGCATGTATCTCGAGCAGAATCCTCCCGTCGCCCGCCGCGTCATCAACAAGGCGATTGAAGCTGCGCGCGCCCGCGAAGCGGCCCGCAAGGCCCGCGACCTCACGCGCCGCAAAGGCGCGCTCGACGGCGGCGGACTTCCCGGCAAGCTGGCCGATTGCAGCGAGCGTAACCCCGAACGCTGCGAGCTCTATCTGGTGGAAGGCGAGAGCGCAGGCGGCACCGCCAAGCAGGGCCGCGATCGCCGCTTCCAGGCCATTCTTCCACTCCGGGGCAAGATCCTGAACGTCGAGAAGGCGCGCTACGACAAGATGCTCGGCCACGAGGAAATCCGCGCCATGATCACCGCGCTCGGCTGCGGCATCGGCAAGGAGGACTTTGACTCGAGCAAGCTGCGCTACGGCAAGATCATCCTGATGACCGACGCCGACGTGGACGGCTCCCACATCCGTACGCTGCTGCTCACCTTCTTCTTCCGCCATATGACCGAGCTCATCAAGCGCGATCATGTCTTCATCGCGCAGCCTCCGCTTTACAAAATCAAGAAGGGCCGCTTCGAGCAGTACATCAAAGACGACCGCGAGTTTATGAAGGTTATGGTGAACCGCGCCGCCGAAGGCATGGTGGTCCGTCACGGCGAGTCTGCCGGCCGCATCGAGGGCGCCGATCTGACCCGGTTCATGGCGACGCTGAACGAGTATCTCGGCTTCGTCGAGAAGGTCGACAAGCGCATCCGCAACGAAAAACTCACCGAGATGCTGGCCCGCGCGGAGTTGACCCATCGCGCCGACTTTGCCTCGAAGAACGGCGGCGATGTTCCGGAGAAGCTCGCCGCGCTACATGCGCAGCTCGTAGAGCTCGCCGGCGAGTTCCAGTTCAAGGTGGCCAAGCCGGTCGAGGACGAAGAGCACCACACCTGGTCCGTCTGCTTCACCGACGCACAGGGCGCCACGCGCTCGATTGACTGGACCCTGGCCTCCAGCCCCGAGTTCCGCCAGATGATGTCCAAATATTCGCTCATAAAGGAATTCCTCGAACCGCCGTTCCTGGTGGAGTACGCCGCCAAAGCCGCCGGCGCTTCAGCCGCCGACGAAGAAGAGCCGGATGCCGAAGGCGCACCCTCGCCCGGCAGTGTCGAGACCCGCGCAGAGGCCAAGTCGTCCGGCCGCGGCACGCGCGCGTTGCGCGAGCCGGTCGAGAAGCAGACCGCCCGCGAACTCTTCGCGTATATCGTCGAGCAGGGCAAAAAGGACTACCAGGTGCAGCGTTACAAGGGACTGGGCGAGATGACCGCCACGCAGCTTTGGGAAACCACCATGGACCCGGAGCGCCGCACCCTGCTCGTCGTCAAGCTAGAGGACATCGCCGAAACCGAGACCATCTTCACCACGCTCATGGGCGAGGACGTCGAAGCCCGCCGCAAATTTATTGAGGATAATGCGCTCGACGTGAAGAACCTCGACATTTAGGAAGCTTTCAGCTTTCAGCCTTCAGCTTTCAGCTTTCAGCCTTCGCGCATTCGCTGTGAGCTTCATTCCTTGAGCAGGCGTGCGACCTGCCGCATATCACCGGCATCCAGGACGTTGCCGACTGACTCAAGGTATTTTGCGCCGGCGATCAGCTCCCGGGTAGTTTGGCGGCCGCCGGGGAGTTCGTTATCGAGGCCGTCGTCGTCCTCGTCGTCATCCTCATCATCATCATCTTCATCGTCGCCGCCGCCGGCTTCGTCTGAATCTTCCTCCTCGTCATCGTCTTCGTCCTCGTAGCCATCGGGATCGACGGCGAGTTCGTCGCCGTCGCTTGTGTGGGAGAGAGCCTCGACGGTTCCGACGGGAATGGCCCAGCTTTTGCGATCGACACTTTGCAAAGCCAACTGAAGGCCGTAGAGAAGAAGCGACGCGCGGGGGCGGTCGATGGTGTTGGCGACGATGGCGCGGAGGACCTGGGTGATGGTGACCTGGATGGCGCAGCGGTCTTCGAGGAGCGGAATCTCGATCGAATCGTTGGCGCTCGCGGGTTTTTGGGCCGCGAGGTGCTGCCGCCTGTGGAAGTAACAAAGATCCTCGCCCCGGAGGGCATACCCGTGACACTGCTTTCCGCTCGGCATGATGTGCCGACATCTCGGAGCCATACATTTCTCCTTTGCGCTCGTCCTACTTTTCCCCTTTGTGCTACGCAGCCCCCTCCCCCGGTATGTCATACCTCCATGTTTGATAACAAAGGACTTACAGGGTAGGTATGATCCGTAAGTCGTTGATTTCAAAGGACCGCATACCCTAAACGTGCAGATTTACAGGAGTTAGGGGCGTTTTTGAGGCCGCTCATCGCGGATTGCGCCGGTTTCCCGAGCGCAAGGACGCGTATGCGGCGGATTGAATCCGCCGCAAAGAAGGCCTTGTTGAACGCTAAAAAGACAGTGGTCAGTGATCAGTGCTCAGTGATAAGCCGGTGGCCTGCGGCCAAATGAGAAGACCTAGTTCAGCGCTTATACGAGAAGTATGCGCTCAAAGGGGGAAATTATCTGCAAAGAAGACAGGGACCAGAGATCGGGGGTCAGGGATCAGAAAAAGAAGGAGTTAGTGGAAGATCGGACGTTGAGTTTTGGAGGCGCGGGGGTTGACAAAAAAACAGGGAATAGGGAGTAGCCAATAGGGAGTAGGAAGGCAGGGTTCGGGGAATGCAGGTCTGGGAGAGCAGCGGTGCTCAGGCGCCGCGCACCTGTCCGCGCTCGTGGCTCTTGACCGCATACATGCGCGCGTCGGCTGTGCCGATGATCTCGTGCACTGCCGTGCCGTCGTCGGGCGAGGAGGACAGGCCCACGCTGGCGCTTACTTTCAGCTTGAGCCCGATTTTCATCCGGAACTGAGTGTCCATGAGCGCGCCATTCATAATTTTGGCCAGCTTCAACGCGGCCCCGGCCCCAGTCTCCGGCATCAGGATCACAAACTCGTCGCCTCCGTAGCGAAAACAGCGGTCCTGGTTGCGGCTCAGCTCCTGGAGCCGGCGTCCAACATGGGCCAGCAACTCGCTGCCGATCAGGTGTCCATGGACATCGTTGACCAGCTTGAAGCGGTCCAGGTCGAGAAACGCCAGGCTTAACGGCAGCTTAAGCTTTTTGCACCGTTTCAGCTCGCGGTCCAGGACTTCGTACAGGTGGCGCACATTATAGAGTCCGGTAGTGTCGTCGGTGATGGTCAATTGCTGAATGCGGGCCACGTCGCGCGCGTTTTCGATTGCGATGGCTGCGTGGTCAGCCAGGATGTGCAGGAATGCGATGCTGTAATCGGACATCTCGGCGCGCGGATTGAAGATCTCGATCACGCCTTGCGTGCCCTTTCGTCCACGCAACGGCATGGCAATCGCGGAAGTCACGGCGTGTACCCCGGGGACGCCGGATTGCTTCATGCGCGGATCGTCGTTGGCCTCAGGTACGATCAGCGTCTCCCCGTGTTGCACGACCCAGCCCGCAACACCCTCTCCCACTTTCACCCGCAGGCCGCGCAGGGCCTCCGACTCCTGGCCTGCGGCAATCGCATAGTAGAGTTCCTGGCTCTCCTCGTCCAGCATCAGCAGCGCCCACAGTTTTGCCTCCACCATCCGTTCCATCTGTTCCAGGATGGTGCGCAAAATTGCGTTCAGGTCGAAGCTCGAAGTGAGCGATCGAGCGAGTTGATGAAACACAAGCAGATCGGCGAGCGGGATGCGCCCTTCCGCCTCATTTGGCATGTTTGGATCCTATTGGAGGAGTCTTATCCCCATTCTGTCACACAAACTTGCTCACACCTGCCGCAGGCCATTTGCCCCTCGCCAGCCGCAAGTTCATCCGGAGCCACAAAAGGTGCGGTCCTCTTGCTCAGCCGCCGATATGAACCATCGAACGCGACGGTTTCAGGAATCCCGGCTCGCCGATGTGATGCCGGGCCTCTTTCCCTTGTACCGTACGAACAATGTAAGCGCGCAGTTCCTCAGCGCTGGCCCCCGCGCGCAATCGCCCGTAGAGATCGTGTTCCACTTGCGAGAACAAACAGGTGCGAACCTTCCCGTCGGAGGTGAGCCGCACCCGGCTGCAGGCGCCGCAAAAAGCCATGCTCACCGGCGCGATAATGCCGATCTCGCCCACGCCATCGGCAAATGTGTAACGGCGCGCCGTTTCGCCGGCATCGCGGGCAGGCAGCTCGACCAGCGGCAAAGCCCGGCCCATCCGCTCGACAATCTCGCGCAGCGGCACCACGATCTCTGGCGACCAAAGCCGGCCCTCCTCGAGCGGCATAAACTCGATGAACCGCACGACGACCTTTTCTTCGCGCGCGAACCGCGCAAATCCTTCGATCTGGTCATCGTTGAATCCGCGCAACAGCACGCAGTTGATCTTAAGCGGCGTCAATCCGGCAGCGCGGGCAGCTCGGATGCTCGCGAGAACGGCGGAAAAACTCCCCTCGACCCGTGTGATGCGCTCGAAGGTGGGCGCATCCACCGCGTCCATGCTCACAGTCACCCGGCTCAGCCCCGCCGCTTTCAGGGGGGCGGCAAGCGATTCCAGCAGATGCCCGTTGGTGGTGAGCGCCAGGTCCAACGGTTCGCCTGAAGGCGTGCGCAGCCGCGCCAACTCCCGCACCAGTTCCACCACCCCGCGCCGCAGCAGAGGCTCTCCTCCCGTAATCCGCACTTTCCTGATTCCCAGGTCCACAAAAAGCCCGATCAGGCGCAAGTATTCGTCAATGCCCAGCTCCGGATACTGGGCGCCCACCTCGCCGGTGCGGCAATAGACACATTTGTAGTTGCAACGGTCGGTGATGGAGACGCGGAGGTCGTGAATCACGCGTCCGTGGCTATCCGTGAGCGGCGGACGAAGCGCTGGCGTGGGGAATACGGAAAGGGAAGGGGCAGCCATCGGCAACTTCCAGCCTATACCCTTTTCGCCGTGGCATGAAGGGTTTCCGCTCGACCCGCCGCGCCGGCGCACGAAGCGATGGAAGCGATAGCATAAAGGAGCAAGTGTGCCGGTATCTTGTTCGCGGCCCTTGTCTTGAAAGAGGAAATCGAAAACATGCCCGCAACGGGAGCCAGACCCGTGGGCGCGGCGGACGAAGCCGGCGCGGCGTTGGCCGTACGGCAAATGTTCGACTCCATCGCGCCCCGCTATGACTTGCTGAATCATCTTCTCTCGGCCAACGTCGACCGGCTGTGGTGGCGGAACGCTGCACGAAGGTTCCAGCAAATTCTGGCCCGCCGCGATGCGGCGGTTCTGGATATTTGCTGCGGCACGGGCGATTTAACGATGGCGCTTCTGAAGCTGCGCCCCCGCGGATCACAGCCGATTCTCGCCGCCGATTTTGCGCCCGCCATGCTGTGCCGTGGGGCGCGGAAGTTTGGCCCGCCGGAGTTTCGCAAGCCGGGGAAACGCGCGCCCGCGCCCGTAGATCCCTACGCGGTTCCGCTGGAGGCGGATGCGCTGCATCTGCCGCTCCGCTCTGAATCGCTGGACCTGATTGTAACGGCCTTCGGCTTCAGGAATCTGGCCAACTATGAAGCGGGTCTCAGGGAGTTCCATCGCGCATTGAAGCCGGGGGGGCAGTTGGGGATCCTGGAGTTCAGCGAACCGGGGGGACTTGCCGGAAAGGCCTATGCACTGTACTTCCGGCGCGTACTGCCCGCCATCGGGCGCATGATCTGCGGCCAGAATGGCCCCTATCATTACCTGCCAAGTTCCGTCGGCAATTTTCCGCAGCCCGGCGAGATGCTTGCGATGATGCGGTCGGCCGGCTTTCAGGAGTGCGCATGGCAGCCGTATACGTTCGGAATCGCGGGGTTGTACAGTGCCGCACGGTCCCCTGTACTCTGGGAGCGCAATGACCTCCGCCGTCCCTAATTCGCGGGCGACCGAATCTTCCCTGCCGAGTCTTGCCGCGCTCTCCGCGGAAAAGCGGCAGGTCGCGCGGAATTCGATGGCGGCTGCGGCGGCGATGACGCTGCTCAAGTTTGCCGCCGGCCTGCTCTCCGGGTCGCTGGGCGTGCTTTCCGACGCGGCCCATTCCGGACTCGACCTGATCGCCGCTGCGCTGACCTTCTTCTCCGTGCAGGTGAGCGACAAGCCGGCGGACGAAGATCACACTTACGGCCACGGCAAGATTGAGAATCTCTCGGCCTTCGGCGAGGCGGGGTTGATGGCTGTCTCCTGCGCCTGGATCATCTGGGAGGCGATGCAACGTATCTTTTTCCGCTCGGTGGAGTTGCACCACTCGCTGTTGCCGGTTCCCGTGCTGCTCCTCTCGATCGGCGTGGATTTTTGGCGTTCCCGGAAGCTCGGCGTGGTGGCCACGCGCACCGGATCGCCGGCTCTGGCCACCGACGCCTTCCACTTCGCTTCGGACATCTGGGCGACGCTGGCGGTGCTGGCCGGGCTGGGCGCCACCTGGGTGGGAGCGCGATTCGGGGTTGGCGCGCTCCGCTACGCGGACCCCCTTGCAGCGTTGGCGGTTTCCGTCCTGATTCTCCGCATGACGGTCCGGTTGGGCCACGAGGCGGTGGACGCGCTCATGGACGAGATCCCCGCTGAAACCCGCCGCCGCTTGGTGCGCGAGGTGGAGCGCGTGGACGGAGTGCTGGCTGTGGAACGGGCGCGCGTGCGGCGCGCCGGAGCTGGCTACTTTGCCGACCTCACGCTGGCGCTGCCGCGGCGATTCACCTTTGAGCACACCGGCGAGTTGGTAGAAGCCGCCACGGCCGCAGTGCAGCGAGCCCTGCCCAAAGCCGATGTGGTCATCCACACCGTTCCCCGTGAAACGAGGGCGGAAAGCATCTTCGACCGCGTGCGGGCGGTGGCCGCGCGCAATAACGTGTCGGTACATGAGCTCAGCGTTCGGTCGCATCATGGGCGCTTGCAGGTCGAGCTTCACGTGGAACTCGAGGAAAGCCGTTCGCTGCGGGAAGCGCACAGCTTTGTCTGCGCCCTCGAAGCGCAGATTCTGCGCAACGTCCCAGAAATCGATTCGGTGCTCACGCACATCGAAAGCGAGCCGGCCACCATCGAGCAGCCGGAGGAGGTGGCCGTCGAAGATCGCAAGATCGAACAGGTGTTGCGCTCCGCGGCCGCCGGGTTTCCCGAGATCGTGGACGTTCACGCGATCGCCGTGGGCCGCACGCGAGACCATATCTCTCTCACCTGTCACTGCACCTTGCCCGACGAGCTTCCCATGCGCCGCGTCCACGAGGTGATCACCGAGCTCGAGGACCGTTTCAAATTGGAGTGCCCTGAAGTGTATCGCGTGACCATCCACCCCGAGCCGGCGACGGATAATACGCGGTAGATTGCAGGATGGAACGGTTAAGGGGTAAACCGAATTCATGAACACCCGTGCAATCGCCGGTTTCTTCCACGTGGCATCGCTGCTCATGCTGCTCGTCGCTGTCGCGCTGCTGGCCGCCATCACCACCATGCACTTTGCCATTCACGGCGCCGAGGTGCAGGTGCCGGCGCTCAAAGGGATGACGGTGGCCGACGCGCGCAGCGTCACTGCGGGCTTGGGACTGAACCTCGACGTGGACAACCGCTACTACTCCGGCGATGTGGCCGCGGGGCACATTCTTTCGCAGTCGCCCGCGGCGGGAACGGTGGTGCGCCGCGAGTGGCGCGTGCGCGTGGCCGAGAGCCTGGGGCCGCAGAAAGCGGATGTTCCCGACACGGTGGGCGCCGACGAGCGCCTGGCCTCGCTTGAGTTGCGCCGCGCCGGCCTGGAGGTGGGTGAAGTCGCGCACCTGCCATACGCCGCAGCCGCCGAGGGGACCGTGTTGGCCCAGGATCCGCCCGCGCACGCCCAGGGCATCGAGCAACCCGGCGTCAACCTGCTTGTAGCAGCGCCGGACGACGAGGCGCCCGACGGTTATGTGATGCCCGACCTCACCGGCTTGCCAATCATCGGCGCACAAACTGCGCTGGCCAAGGTGGGCATCGGAGCCGCGCCGCCTGTCTATGTGAATATTCCGGTCGCTCCGGTGGGTAGCGGCAATGCGTTGCCCAAGCTCCCGGTCATGCCCGGCGCAGTGCTGGCGCAGTCGCCCAGCGCGGGCTCGCGCGTGGATCAGGACACACGGGTCAAGCTGACCGTAGCTCGGTAAGGAACGACGGAGGTCAAGTTCTATGGCACAGAGCGAGGATTTGGAAAAGATCGCAGTCGAGGAACGCGAACTGCAGTTGCCGCGCTTGGATGCGCAGGTGGCGTGGGACTTGGGGTCGCGGATACGAACCATGGCGCTGGAGCGCGGCCTCACGCTGGTGATCGACGTGCGGCGCTTCGGGCAGCCATTGTTTTATGCCGCGCTCGACGGCACCACGCCGGACAACGCGGAATGGGTACGCCGCAAGAGCAACGTGGTAGCCCGCTTCCATCGCAGTTCCTATGCCGTTGGGATGACGTTGAAGATGAAAGGCACGACGCTGCTCGAGCGCTACGGCTTGCCGGTGGCGGATTATGCTGCCGATGGCGGATCGTTTCCGCTGGCGGTGAAGGGAGCAGGCGTGATTGGCAGCGTCACCGTTTCCGGGCTTCCGCAACGCGACGATCATAACCTCGTCGTGGAAGCCCTGTGTGCGATGCTCAGGCTTGACTTCGCGGAATTGCGCCTGGAACCGGAGTCCACGTAAAAGTGCATCGGCAATTTACCTGCGAATTTCCTAAATAGCCTTCTCGATCAACGCAACAAAAAATCCATCGGTGGGAATGTTGCCGGGGAGAAGGAGCAGTGCGCCTTCGGGCGTGAGGTACTTGCCGAGCTGCTTTGCGCCGCCGGGAGTCAAGATGCCGTCGCGCGACAGCAGTTCAATGCTGTGCGCAAGCGAAACCTGCCGGCAGTCACGGTTCTCCGCAAGCACGGTGGCGACGACCTGCTGGTTTTCTTCCGGTTCCAGAGAGCAGGTCGAATACACAACGTGCCCGCCACGTCGAACCGCGCGTAATGCCGTCGTCAGAATCGCGCGCTGCCGATCAGCATGGCGCTTCAAGTCTTCCGGCCGCAGGCGATGGCGAATCTCCGGATTGCGTCCCAGCGTGCCGGTGCCGCTGCACGGCGCGTCAACCAACGCGAGATCGTAGCCGGATTCTCTTTCAAGCAGGGTCGCGTCGGCCAGCAAGCACTCCACGCGACCGGCGTGCGCGGCAAGGCGCTTGCGCAATTCGGCAAGCCGCCGCGGGTTGGATTCGCAGGCCGTGATGTGCGCCTCGGGATGGCGCTCGGCGAGAATGAGCGTCTTTCCCCCCGGCGCCGCGCAGGCATCGAGGATTCTCGGCGCTTTTTGGTTTGGATCTTCGACGGCGCTCGCAGCCAGCTCACCGATCAGTTGCGATCCCTCATCCTGCACGCGGATGCGGCCTTCGCGAAACGCCGCCATCGCGAAGACGTCGCCGGAAACCACAGTGTGCGCGGCGGTGAGCAATGCGCCGGGTTCGAAACGAACGCCGGCCTGCTCGAACTCGGCCGCAACCGCAGGACCGTCGATGCGCACGGTCAACGGCGGTTGCACCTGGCCGTGAAGGCAGGTTGCGCGCGCAGCTTCCAGACCGTAGAAAGCAGACCAGCGTTCGACCATCCACGCGGGGTGAGCCTGGGCCAACGCCAACTCGGCAGGGGTTTCGTTCGGTAAGGGAAACGGCGGAGCCTCGCCCAGCCTTCGAAGCACGGCGTTCACCATTCCTGAGGCAAAGCGGTGGCCGGACTGCCTTGCCAGCTCCACGCTCTCGCCAATGGCCGCGTGAGCGGGAATGCGATCGAGAAAGAGAAGCTGAAATGCGCCCAGGCGAAGCGCGGCAAGGACCTCCGGATCGAGTTTGGCGCCCGGTTTCTTAAGGAGGTTCTTCAGTTGCGCGTCGAGCCGGACCTGCCAGCGAAGCACGCCAAGCACCAGCATGGTGGCCAGGTTGCGGTCGGCAGGTGAGAGCGCGTCAATAGCCCGCGCGCGCAGCAAGTCATCCGAGTGAGCTCGTCCACGCTCGACGGCCATCAGAATTCCGAAGGCGGCTTTGCGTGCAGGAGAGATCGCGGACACGGCGCTCAACCTAGGCGCGCATCCGCCACGAGCGGATTCCCGCGCAGAAACTCGGCGGCTCCCAGGCGTTTCTTGCCCTCGAGCTGCACTTCCAGGAATTCCAGCCAGGTATTGCCGGCGCATGAGGCCAGCAGGCGATGGTTCTCTACGAGGACCCAGCTTGGCTCGGCAAAGCCCAACCTTTCGGCATAGCCGCCACGAGCAATTGCCATGCGATGTACGATCAGTTTCTTCCCGTTGAGGGCGGTGAATGCACCCGGCCACGGCTGGAATCCGCGCCAACGATTGTAGATCTCGTGCGCAGTGCGCGCGGCAAAGTCCATCCGGCCGTCATGGCGGTCGAGCAATGGCGCGAAGGTCGCATCCTCGTGACTCTGGGGTTGGGGGTGAATTGAGCCGTTGGCCAAACCGGAGAGGGTTTCGACGACGAGCGGCGCTCCGGCGCGCGCCAACATAGGAAAAAGATCCACGGCGGTTTGCTCGGGTCCGATCTCCATCGTCTGCTGCAGCAGAACCGGTCCGGTGTCGAGTCCTTCGTCCAAGAGCATGGTGGTGTTGCCGGTATAGGCGTCGCCCATGGCAATCGCCCATTGGATCGGCGCGGCGCCGCGGTACTTGGGCAGCAACGATGCGTGCAGATTGATGCAACCAAGCCGGGGCAGCGCCAGCATCCAGGGCGGAATGATGCGGCCATAAGCCACGACCACGATGGCGTCGGGCGCGATGGACTCAAGCAGCGAGCGGAACTCCGTGTTGTTGCGGATTCTTTCGGGCTGCGTAACGGCGAGCGCGGCGGCCAGGGCGGCTTGCTTGACCGGCGGAGCGGTAAGCCTACGATCGCGGCCTATGGGCCGGTCAGGTTGCGAAACCACGAGCGCCACTTCGTGCCTCGCGGCGAGCAGCGCCTCCAGCGTGGGGACGGCGAACTGCGGAGTTCCGCAAAAGACGAGCTTGAGGCCGTTCCCAGCGTTCGTCATGGCAGCCTTACCACGTACCCTCACTTTGCATCTTGCGAATCTTGCGCAGATTCAGGCTGCGCTTGAGCGTGCTCATGCGGAAGATAAACACGATGCCGTCGACGTGGTCGATCTCGTGCTGGAAGGCGCGCGCGAGCAGCTCTTCACCGTCCATCTCGAACCACTTGCCGTGCGCGTCCTGGGCGCGGATGCGGACCTTGGCCGCGCGCACCACCTTTTCGCGAATTTCTGGAAAGCTAAGGCAACCTTCCTCCTCGTACTGTTTGCCCTCGCGGAAGGTGATCTCCGGGTTGATGAGGACAAGCTTCTGCGCGGGATCCTTGCCGAGGCTCAGGTCAATGACCGTGAGGCGCTTGGAGACACCCACCTGCGGCGCGGCCAAGCCGATGCCCTGCGAGGCGTAAGTGGTTTCGAACATATCGGCCACGAACTTGCGCAACTCGGCATTAAACTCGGTGACCGGTTCGCCGGGCTTCTCCAAGACAGGGTCGGGATACTTCACGATCTTCAGAATCATTGCCGCCGCTAATAGCTCCGTATCTGTTCGATGTATCCCAAGAAGTTTCGCTTCAACTCCGGCAATGAGTCGCCGCCGAATTTCTCATGGGCCAAATTGGCCAGAACCAAAGCTACCATGGCCTCGGCGGCCACGCCTGCCGCCGGAACCACGCAAATGTCGCTCCGCTCGTAACTTGCGCTGGTGGGCTCGCGGGTATCGAAGCGCACCGATTCAAGCGGCTGGCGCAGGGTGGAGATGGGCTTCAGGTAACCGCGGACCACGATGTCCTCGCCGTTGGAGACGCCGCCCTCGATGCCGCCCGCATTGTTGTGCGGGCGCGTGAATCGGGTCGGCCGGCCAGGCGGGTTCTCAGCCGCATAGTGGATGGGATCGTGGACGCGGGATCCGAACGATGCGGCGGAAGCCACGCCGCGGCCGATCTCGACCGCCTTGACGGCCTGCAGGCTCATGACCGCCCAGGCGAGCTGTCCGTCGAGCCGTTCATCCCAGTTTGCATAAGAGCCGAGCCCGGCGGGAACGCCGTGCGCCACCACTTCAAAAACGCCGTTCACGGTGTCGCCCGCGCGCGCCGCCTCATCCACTTCCTCTTTCATGCGCGCTTCGGCGGGCGGATCGACGCAAGCCAGGACCACTTCTTCTTTTCCGGCGAGTGCGGCAATCTCCTTCCACGTCGCATCGCGATCAAGCTCCACTCGGCCCACACGAATCACGTGGCTCGCAATCTCGATGTCCAACTCGCGGAGCAGTAACTTTGCGAAGGCGCCGGCAGCTACACGCGCGGCAGACTCGCGTGCCGACGCGCGCTCCAGCACATAGCGCGCGTCAGGAAAGTTGTATTTCAGCGCGCCGGCCAGGTCGGCATGGCCGGGCCGCGGCGAGACGACCGCCCGGTGCTTGGCGGGATCGCCAGCCTCGACGGGCAATTTCTCCTGCCAATTTTTCCAGTCCCGATTCTCCAATTGAATCGCGATTGGCGAACCGATGGTTTTGCCGTGGCGCACTCCGGAAAGCACGTGTGCCCGGTCGGTTTCGATCTTCATGCGGCCGCCGCGGCCATAGCCCTGCTGACGCCGCCAAAGCTCGCGGTTCACAAAGTCGAGATCGGCGGGCACGCCGGCAGGGATCCCGGAGACGAGCGCGATCAAAGCCTCGCCATGGGATTCACCAGCTGTCGAGAATCGGATCATACAGATTCGATTGTAAATGCGGGCAGGCGCGCCACCATCTTTTATTGAAGTCTCGTAACTACCGCGGAAGCCACAACCAGACGCCGGTCGAGCGGCTTTGGCGCCTGACCGGCACGCGCAGCAGCGGCGCCTGTGAAGGAGCGAAAGAACTCATTCAGGCTCTGCGATGCCTCGCTCTTCACTTGGAGCCACTTCTCATGCCAGTTTCCCTTCCGCCAGCTCCGCTACACGAACGCCAGATGGCCCGACACGACCCAGTTCCGCACCTCCTACGGGTTCGAGACGCAGCTCGCGCAGATCGCCCAGCACCTTGGCCGCCCACATATAGGTGTTGTATTCCATGACCTGGCGGCGCATCCTTTGCATCCGTTCGCGGCGCTCTTCGAGGCTCATCTCCAAACCGCTGTGGATAGCCTCGGCGACGCCCACCACATCATAAGGATTGATGAGCAACGCATCGCGCAGCTCCACGGCCGCGCCGGTGAATTTGCTGAGCACGAGCACGCCGTCTTCGTCGTCGCGCGCGGCCACGAATTCCTTGGCCACCAGGTTCATTCCGTCGTGTAGCGAGGTGACCAGGCAGAGATCGGCGGCGCGATACCACTGGCGCACCTCCTCGTGGGTGCACTGGCGTTCGATGAGAACGATAGGCCTCCAATGCGCGGTCTGATAGCGGGAGTTGATTCGCTGTACGGTTTCCTCGACGCGGCGGCGCAAATCGGCGTAGCTGGGGATGCGCGTGCGGCTGGGCGCGGCGATCTGCACCATGGTGAGCCGCTCGCGGTGCCAGGGGTGATCTTCAAGGAGCTGGCCGATGGCCTCCAACCGCTCCACGATGCCCTTGGTGTAGTCGAGCCGGTCCACGCCCAGCGCCAGGCTTTCAGCACGCACGCCGAACTCGCTCAACAGGCGCTGACGCGCGACGGCGCGCTCTTGTTCCATCGCAGCCCCGTCCAAACTCGCTGCGGGCCGCAAGGCTGCATCGAATGCCACGCTGACCGGATAAGGACGAATCACGCTGGCGTGCCCGTGGCGGAGCACCGACATGTGATCGCGGTCAGTGCGCGCCTCCAGCGCGCGGTCCACGGTGGCGAGAAAGTTGTGGCAGTGAAGAGGAATGTGAAATCCGATCAGGTCCGCGCCGAGAAGGCCGTCGAGGAGTTCGGACTGCCAGGGACAAATCCCAAATGCCTCGGGGTTGGGCCAGGGAATGTGCCAGAATATCGCCACGCGCGCGTCAGGCCGCGCGTTCTTGACGAGGCGCGGCAGCAAAGCGAGGTGATAATCCTGAGCAAACACCACCGGCTCGGCACTATCCCGCATCTCTTCGAGCAGGGCGTCGGCAAACCTCCGGTTGATGAGCTGATAGCACTCCCAGTCCGCAGCGCGGAAGATGGGCCGCGTATGCGCAATGTGACAAAGCGGCCACATCCCCTCGTTGGAGAAGCCATCGTAGTAGCGGGCCTCCTCTTCCTCTGAAAGCCACACGCGGCGCAGGGTGTAGCGCGGTTCGTCGGGGGGCACGCGCAGCCGGCCGAACCCGTCCACTGCCGTCGAGTCAGCGTCGCCGCTGCCGCTGGCTACCCACACGCCGTCACATGCGCGCAGTACCGGCTCCAACGCCGTCACCAGCCCGCTGGGCGGCACCACACAAGCTATCGTCCGCCCCTCGCGAACATGCATGTACGGCTCACGGTTGGAGACCACGAAGATATTGCTTGAACCGGCCCGGTTACGGATGTGCACCGCTAGCCGCTCCGCGGTCCAGAGGTGCGCGCCGGCTTCGCGGAGGCGGGCCTCGGCAGCAGCGGCAGCGCGCGCCGCTTTGAGGCTTTGCGCCATGGTTTCCACTTCGCGGGCCAGGGGCGAGAAGAAGCCGAGATCTCTCAGCTCCGGCTCCGCGGATTTATCCGTATGGCCGGTCCGCAGATGGCGCAGGCGCTCGGCAACACGGCTCATCGGCCGAAGGAGGAACCAGCGCACCATCCCAAGGGTGATGGCCACAATGAGAATCACAAGGGCCACGATGCGCCAAAAGCCGCGCCGCCACAGAGCGATCCCTTCGGAGCGGATATAGCCCGCATCCACGACAATGGCCATGGCGCCTTGCAACTGGTTTCCGTTGTGCACGGGAAACGCCTCTTCCAGCCATTGCCATTGCCCGGCGTGCCCGAATGCATCGGCCTCGACGCCGCGCTGGAGCGATCTCTCCACCACGCCGCTGCCCAAGGCCTCCATCACGTCCGGTGGACCGCTGCCAGCCAGAAGATTCCCGTGTGCGTCATAGATCGCCAGTCCCAGTGTGCCCGTTCCGTTCTTCAAGAGTTGTGTCAAGCCGGGAAGAGCAGAAGGATCACCTGTCGCGAGCGCACCGCGAACATCCGGCTCGATGCTCATGCCCATCCACTTGGTGCGACGCTCGAGATCCTCGCGCAAGACATGGCGGTGGGCCAAAACGTCAAAATACGTGGAGGCAGCCGAAACCAGAATCACGCTTGCGATGAGAGCAAGGATCAGGCGCACGCGAAACAGATGCATCGTAACCTCCCGTTACAGGATTGGATGCAGTCTCGCCTGGATTCATTACTTTTTCTGCGCTGGCGGGGACATGCAGGGTTGCTCTGTGTTGAAGAATGACCACTTATGTGCATCGGCTTGCCTTGGGGCGCCAAGGAATCTTGATTCGCGCCGGCGCGGGCAGGTGTTGCCGCGAATGACTCATTGTTCCTTTCCTCACGAGGCGTCGCGCATGACGCGTGGGGCCGTGCCGCCCAATCGAGCCCTTTGAGGAGTGCCGCAGGCCAGTTCGGCTTTCATTCGGACCTCCTCGATGCGCTATCCTGTCCTCGGAAGCGGCGCGGAATTCCCGGCCCGCACACCGGCACCCCATGGCGTTCATCCCGATCGACCGTACCGTCAAACAAATCGTGCTCACCGTACAGGAATACTCCCTGTTTGCGGGGCGAGCCTTTCTCAATCTTTTCCGCCCCCCCATCTACTGGACCGATTTCCTCATTCAATCCGACATCATTGGCTTCGGTTCGCTGCCCATCGTCATTCTCTCCGGCTTCTTTACCGGGGGCGTGCTCGCGTTGCAGTCCTCGGCTACACTTTCAGCCTTTGGCGCTGCCGCCGTCACGGGCCAATTCGTAAGCCTCACCATGGTTCGCGAGCTCGGCGCGGTGCTCACCGGCATCATGGTTTCCGGGCGCAATGCATCCTCGATAGCCAGCGAACTCGGCTCCATGGTCGTCACCGAGCAAATCGACGCCATGCGCGCATTGGGCGTCGATCCCATGCGTAAGCTCGTCACCCCGCGTATCTTCGCCAGCATCGCCATGCTTTTCTTCCTCACTATTGTGGCTGACGCGTTCGGCATTGCAGGCGGCGCCGCTGTAACCGTCTTCCTCAACCATCAGGACGGAACCCAGTACTTTCACATGGCCTACGAACATCTTCACTACCCCGATATTATTCAGGGCCTGGTCAAACCCCTCTTCTTCGGCTACCTCCTCGGCTCCATCGGCTGCTTCTACGGCATGAGAACCACCGGGGGCACCGAGGGCGTTGGCCGCGCCACGATCTCGGCGGTGGTCAACTCTTCCGTGCTCATCATCGCTGTCGATTTCCTCATCACCCACGTGCTGCTCGCCATCTTTGCCTGATGAACCACGCTGCCGCTTCTGCGCCTTCATCGCCGGCTCCGGAGCCGGATGCGGGCCCCGTCGTCGCGCTGCGCGGCGTTTCCATAGCCTTCGATGGCCCCCCGGTGCTTAAAGACATCACCTTTTCCGTAGCGCCCGCGGAGACGCGCATCGTGCTCGGGCCCGCCGGCGTGGGCAAGAGTGTGCTACTGAAACTCATTCTCGGGCTGCTTCGCCCGCAGAATGGCAGTGTCCTGCTCTTCGGCGAAGATATCTCCCGCATGTCCGAGGAGAAGCTCTTTCCCTTGCGCTCGCGCGCCGGAATGG